>OIZU01000013.1_pt1 | contig 194264 bp, 167 predicted proteins | sample 1588661 | NCBI WGS metagenome assembly OIZU01 (sample SAMN03283257) | human gut metagenome | biome: human-associated habitat; material: feces | host: Homo sapiens | place: USA | collected 2013 | reverse complement strand
TTCTTTTATCTTCCTCTAAGATTTTTTGGAACCATTCAATGTCGCTTGTCATTCCTTGCATTCTGATTTTTAACATCTCATGCCTCCTCCCATTTTTATTTTTTTGGAAATGTTATGTTATGAGTATTCTTTTTTGTTGCACTTATCGCTGTGTTCTTCATTGCATTTTCTCCCTTCTTTATAAATTTTGTATAAAAAAATAGAGATACTTTGTAATTAAAGTATCCCTATAATTTATCATCTGTCCGATGATTTACTTTCATTTATAAAACTAGGATTTCTTGTGTCCCTCTCAACGACATCAAGAGCTACAACAACTGTAATTTCTTCTAAAAGCTCTTTTTGACTGTAAGTTTCACTTATTTTCTTAAAACTGAAATGCTTCACAAACCGCTTAAATTCAAGGATTTTTAGATATTGTCCTTTTGTATCAACACCATACTCTCCACATGCTCATTATTGTCCAAACTTAAGTTCATATCTTCCTCAATAATGGGAAGCCTAAAACGAATGGATTTTAACCACTGGCCGTTAGGCTGGCGATCTTCATGAATCTGAATTTCAGAGATGAGCGCTTCCATTACTCGACGCCGTTCCACATCATTCATGGCTGAATACAATTTATCAAAGCACATCAATACCTTATAGATGTTATCACCGGTCAATTTCTCAGCTTCAATCGCCTGCCTTTTGGCTCTTGCCTCAATCATTTGCGATTCTTCATCTTCTATCTTATCATACATCCGATAAAGACGATCATCAAGATCTGCTTTCCGTTTGAAATAGTGACGGTCATCAGGGTCAAGGGAATCTATTTCTTCCATCAGTTTCGATTTTATAGAATAGAACTGACGTAGCTGCTTTTCATGGTTTGCAATCTCCTGATCCAACATGGAAGTGTCTACTTTCATGTTGATTTTTTCCTGCATCATAGATGCAAATTTAGGCTTGCTAACCAATGCTACAATAACCTCTGTCACCGCATCGTCTAACAGTTCCTCACGAATCTGCTTTCTGTACTCGCATTTGTGCCCCCGTGTCATGGTACGATGCTTGCAGCCATAATAATAAAAATCTTTGTACTTTGTACCATCTTTTTTATGCTTGATACATTTATTTCCGTACATTCCTGCGCCACAAATCGGACACTTCACAATGCCTGAAAGCAGGTGGGTTCTGGTATCTTTGCCTTTGTTCACATGCTCATATTTTTTTGCTTGTGCAAGCAGCTTAACCTGTGCGGCCTGCCAGACTTCTTCAGAAATAATAGCTTCATGCAATCCATCTACCAGCAAATAATTATCTTGTTCAACAAGATGATAATCGTTTCTGGTTCCATGAACTTTTTCGGTTCTTCTGCGTCCATAAGCAATTTTCCCACAGTATACTGGATTTTTTAGAATCAAACGAATTAAATGGGCATCAAACAAAGGATTCTTTCCATTCTGCCGCTGGATTTTTCGTATTCCATGATTCTCCAGATATTTTGCAATGCCATTGGAGCCAATGTCCGTATTAACATACCGATCAAAAATCACCCGGATTGCGGCAGCTTCTTCTTCGTTGATCTGTAATTCGCCATCAACAAGCTGATAACCATAAGGGGCAAAACCACCATTCCATTTTCCCTCTCTGGCTTTCTGGATACGCCCCTCCATTGTTTGGACACGAATATTTTCACGCTCAATCTCAGCAACCGCAGAGAGAACCGAAATCATCAGTTTACCGGCATCCTTAGAAGAATCAATTCCGTCCTCAACGCAGATAAGGTTTACCCCAAAATCCTGCATAACCTGTAAAGTTGAAAGCACATCCGCCGCATTTCTTCCAAAACGAGAAAGTTTAAAAACAAGAACAAAGGAAACGCCGTCTTTTCCCGACTTAATATCATCCATCATTTGATTGAACTGTATCCGTCCCTCGATGGATTTTCCAGATTTTCCGGCATCTTCATATTCTCTAACAATCTCATAATCGTTATAATCAGCAAAGGCTTTTATCCTGGACTTCTGGGCATCCAGAGAATATCCGTCAATCTGCATTGTCGTTGACACTCTTTTATAGGTATACACTTTCACTCTTTCTCTGTTCATATTCAACCTCGCTCATAGTGCCACAACAATGCACTACTTAATTGTTATTCGTTTTTGCCTTAACACTTAAGCCGAATTTATTTGATGCTGCTCTACAGAGCTGCACACTTCTTCGTCAAGTGTTTGGACTTAATTATCACGATACAATTATATCATGCGGCCTTTTGGTTTTCAACGCTTTCTTGATTTAAAGTGCTAAATTCTTTTGACTTTTTTATCTTCGGCGGTTCTGGCAAATTATCAATATCCAATTCGTCTGCATACTTCTCAATCAAGTTAGCAAGTAAATCTGCAAAACCGCTCCATTCATCTCCCATAGGCTACCTCCATAGATAGAAAAAGCCAGCCTCCTACCACATCATCACACCTTTCTATATCAAAAAGAAGTGCTGCACCGGAATAGTCCAGTGCAGCACCGCTTTAATCTTATTTTTGATACCGTATTATCTGGACAGCAGGACTGCCCATCAGCACACCCCCGGTACTGGGAATATCCAAGCCGGTTCAGGGTTTCCAGCCAGATGGCTGCTGAACCGCCGCATACCGCCGATAGGTGGTTGACACCATATTCGCAGTAAGTTTCGGTGAGTGGCACGGTTTCTTATGCTGCGTGTTATGGCACTTTCCAGCCCACCACAGGCCGGTTATCAACCACCAAATAACCGCTCGGCCCCTTTGATGTCATCGTGTTGACGGATGCTCTGACCATCCGCAGGGGGTCTTGGCGTTTGTGCTATGTGATGCTCGGCGCAGCACTCAAAAACTTGAATACTGGATATGAACGGTTGCCCGCTGTTTGTCAAGGTTCCATGAGTGAAAAGGGAAGATTTCCCCTTTCACTATAAAGGACTGGGAACGGGCAAAAGTTGTTATCACGCAGCCAGCTTTTTCTGAATTTTCTTCAGCGCCACCTTTGCGGAACGCATCACGGTTGACTTATTGCTTCCCTCCATTTTTGCGATCTCCATGTATGTATACCCGTAGGCAAAATGGAGCAAGAAGCGCCGCCGCTGTTTTGGAGTAAACTCATTGAGAGCTTCCTGGATTTCATGCAAAGTCCTTATGCGCTCATAGGTCTGCTCCAGCGTTTCCGTAGATACTTCAAAGATCAAGCAGGTATCCCAGGAACGGGCGTCACGGTGTCTAAAATCCGCCTTGCGCTGACGTTCAACTTCACGCTCGTAATCAACAAATACCTGATAGATTTCACGGGATACCTCAACCGTAACCGGGATTCCATTTTCATCCAAAATCGTAACCCTGCACATTGTATACTCCTTATGCGGCTTCATCCAGCCGCACCAGAATGCCGTCAAGAAAAGGAGCATCCTCGCAGGTGTCATTCTGCATCATGCAGGCACAGCAGCACGGGCAGGGCGCAGGCTTGTCCTCTGCCAAAATGACAACTGCTTCACCGGGTTGTAATTTAATGACTCGTACCAATTTTTCCATATTATAACCTCCAAAATTATATTGAGGGCTTGTCCCTCTACTTATCGGAGATGCCAGAGGGGAAAAATTAAGGAGTAGAAGAAATTTTTTGAAAAACTCTATTACTGAATGGGCAAAAGTAACGACAGCATCTCAACTTGTGGGATGCTGCCGTTGCTTTTACCTATCCATCAGACAAACACGGAGCCGTTTATAAACCCTGTGCATCAAATCTGTTACCGCCGCCGGACTACAACCAAACATCGTTGCAATCTCTTTGCATTGATACCCTTTCCAAAAATAAAGCTCAATGACTTGCCGCTGCCGGTCGGTTAAATGCCGTAAACCCTCCGCCAATCGCTCATTCTGTATGGTATCTATGAAGTCCCGGATTTCACACTGGACTGTAAAATCTTCTTGTATGTAGAAGCAGCGCTCCTGGAATGTCAATTCCTCGCTCATACTCTCAAGAGAATTACAGTGATACCGGTACTTGCGATCTGAATTGCTCAATAGACGATCTTCCTCTTTTAAGACCGCCACCCAATATTCTTCGGTCAATGCCGTATGCTCCTTTCATCAGTTTTTGGGCAGAAACTGATAAAAGGCGGGCCACGGCATCTATACCCATCGGGGGATTCTCCTAAAAATCGACAAACAAAAACGCCAGGAAGCTGTTGAAACTTCCTGGCGCTCAAACACTCCGTTTGATATGGGGATTCATAATGCTGTTTTAATATATACTCTAGTGCGGTTTTTAGAGCGGAAAGCTGTACTTTGAAAATACCAATTTTTTTGGTATTATCCTCGGTCTATTCTTATGTTCTGGATAAAGAAAAATGCCCATGACTTTCTCCGACAGCAAGTCACAGGCAGTAACTCAATTAAACCCTGCTGTGAGAAGCCGTTTTTTTTATTGGCTATCAACAGGGCTTAATTCAATTCAAGTTAAATTATAAAAATCGGCATAGTAGCACGTTTTCTATACATACTTTAGAGTGATTCCTTTTCGCTTATCGGTACGATAGAATATATTTGAGGTGAACCACTATGCCGGAAGATAAGCTTAAGTTTTTGGGTGACCGCATTCGCTCGGCACGAAAAGACTGCGGATTGACCCAACAGGCGCTGGCTGATCAGGCTGATTTGGCGGTTAAGACCATTCAAGACGTAGAACGAGGGAGAAAGAATACAACTTATGAAACCCTTTGCCAGCTAATTGAGCGGCTGGGGATTTCTCCTAATTCACTGTTCCCATCGCAGATGTCCCCGGAAGATGAAGCAATCCAACGCTTCATAGGTAAATTTAGGGCTTGCGATCCTGCAAACCAGGAGATCCTCCTCAGTACATTGGATTTTCTGGCTGAAAAACTGTTGGCTCGTCAACATACATCTGAATCAGACAGTTCCAAGTGAACCAGCAGACAAGAAATTCTTGTTTCTGCTGGTTTTTATTTTATCTCTCAAAAATGGACGGAAATTCTTTCGATATTCAATAGGAAAAATTATTTTAATGTCTTGTTCGACAAAATTCTTCTTGCATAGAAAAAGCCAGCAGGTAAAAGACTTTACCCACTGGCTTTTCTACATTAACGGCTATCTAAATCAAGAAAACCGGGCTTTACTTCAGCATATTAATCGCCACTGTTTTGTTTTCGATATTCAGCCGGTGCGATCTTCAAAACATCCCGAAAAGCTGTTGCAAACTTGCTCTGATTTTCATACCCGACCTGGTTGGCGATTTCCGCTATGGTTGCCTGTGTCTGCCGGAGCAGAATAGCAGCCTGTTTAATTCGGTATTCTTTCATGTAGGTTCCGATGGGTTGTCCATAAATTCCCTTGAATGTATCTTTTAAAGTCGCAGTATTGATAAGATATTTTTTGGAAAGCTCCTCAATCGTTGGCCGTTTCTGTAAATCGGAAATCAGCATTTTGTGAATCTCTTTTACAACCTCCACCTGGGGAGAAGTATAGATCTCACGCTGCTTTTCTTTTTTTACATCGACCAAATACAAGAACAAAAGCAGTTCTTGTACTTTAATCTGGAAATAAGGTTTTTGCAAACAATCCGGTACAGAGTAAAGTTCGGAAAAGATATGCTCAATTTCGTCTTTCGCCCTCATAATGAAGCAGGCTCCGTCCATGCAGAACTTTTCCTTAAATTGCAGAATGTCAATGCCGCTTTCAGCCAATGTTCCCGGAGGATTCTTTGCCACAGCTTCCAAATTCAGCACAACGGAAATTCCACGGTAATGCTTGAGTGGGAAAGACATTTCCGATGCACAGTTATCCATTGTGTGGATGGATAAGTCACCCTCGCCCAGATAAAGACAGGAACCGCTGGGCAAGCGGCAGCCCTCACGCCCCTCTCGGCAATGGTTGATTTCCAGTATATTTTTATCAATATTTCCATCCCAATAACAGCCCGTTGCTTCAAAATCATTGTAAATAAGCTGTATGCCGGGATAGACCTGATAAACCGTCATAAGACCCAGGCCATCTGCACAATCCATTTTATAGACGGTACAATACCCGTCATTATCTTTCGGAATGACAGCAGATAACCCTTTTGACATGGTAATAGGGTTCTCGTCCATAACATTCCTTTCTGGTGTTCCAGAGTTATTTATTTGCTCTGCCAAAATCTTTCTGGCATCTTTTATTATATATTCTTTTCTCATTTTATTCCGCTCCAATCAGCAGGATTTACAATCCAATTTGAATTATATTACATCCCTGCCAACTGTGCAAATGGAGAAAAGAAGCCGATGCCCTCCGTTCAGAAAGCATCGGCTGAACATCTATTTATTTGCTGCAATATTCCTTGCCTACACAGCCGGAGCAGCTACCGCCGCAGCAGGAGCCGTTCTTGCGATCCTTTCGGATTTTCCGAACAGCCCATACCGCATAGACCGCTACTCCCAAAACGATAATACCCGTAACAAGCATTTTATCCGCTCCTTTCTCAGATGAAAAGTCCGATACGATAAACAATAAATGTGACAACCCAAGCCACAATCAACTGGAACAATGCCGATAAAAGCATCCAACGGGTGCTGCCTGATTCCTTACGGATCGTTGCCAAAGCTGCCGCACAGGGAATATAAAGCAGACAGAAAACCATCAGACAAAACGCATTAAGCTGTCCAAAGCCGGAAGCACTCAGGATGCCGACCAGTGTATCCATTCCTGCCCCGGAATTGATATTCGGAACACCAAACAGAACGGCGCAGCTGGACACCACAACTTCCTTTGCGGAGATACCAGCAATCAGCGCAACCGCAATCTGCCAGAAGCCCAGACCAATCGGCGCAAAGAACGGCACCAGGAAGTGGCCCAAGATAGCCCCGAAACTGTCTGCCATTTCCGTGGTGTACCCCTGCGGCCCGAAGTTTAAGATCACCCACATCAGGATAGATGCCACAAAAATCGTAGTTCCCGCTTTGGTGAGGTAGTCCTTTACCTTTTCCCACACATAGATTGCCACGGTTCTGGAACTGGGGATTTTATATTCCGGCAGCTCGATCAGCAGATAGTTTTCCGACTTTCTGCGGTCGATCAGATGAATGACCGCAGCGACCAGGATAGCGACCAGCAAGCCGATTAGGTACATGGAGTAGGCTACCAGCATGGCGTGTTCCTGAAAGAACATCTCTGCAAACAGGATATAGATTGGCAGACGGGCGCTGCAACTCATAAATGGTGTAATCAGCATGACTTTGAAGCGGTCACGCCGGTTCTCCAAAGCCCTGGACGCCATAATTGCCGGAACCGTACAGCCAAAGCCCAGTATCATGGGAATGAAAGCCCTACCGGATAAGCCCAGCTTACTCATAATACCCTCCATGACATAGGCGACACGGGCCATGTATCCGCTGTCCTCCAGGAATGCCAATGCCAGGAACAGGATAAAAATGTTTGGCAAAAAAGTGAGGATTCCACCTACACCGGCTACAATACCGTCCACCAGCAAGGAACGCAGCATCTCGTTTACTCCGGCAGCGACTAAGCCATCGCTCAACAGTGCTGACAGGCTTTCAATGCCCATTTCAAAATATCCTTTCAGCCAGTCGCCAATGGTAAACGTCAGGAAAAATACCACCGCCATGATACCAAGGAAAATCGGGATACCCCAAACCCGGTGGGTCAGTGCCCGGTCTACTTTTTCAGTCAAGGCATCCTGCCGGTCTTTATTTACCAATACTTCCCTAATGATCTCCTGGATAAAATCGTACTTCTCATTGATGATGTCCGATTCATAGTTCCGGTCGATCACATCCGGGAGGCTTACCGGATAGCGTTCGGAGATTTCCTTATCCTGCTCCAACAGCTTAATTGCGTGCCACCGGTAATTCGTTAGGTTCGGATATTTCCGTTTCAGTTCCGCCATAATAAGGTCAATCTTGTCCTCAATAGCGTCGCTGTAAACCATCGCATATTCTGAATGATGGTCGTGCCGGTGCTTTGGTTTGTATTTGTGGTGATGAATCAAGCACTCCGGGTCTTTGCAGTCCTTGTGATGTGCCGCTGCGTGAAGAAGCACATCCAGGCCGGTTCGCTTTCTGGCTGAAACCGGAATGACCGGGATGCCCAGCATTTCCGGCAGCCTGTGTGTGTCAATTTCCATGCCACGCTTCTCCACAATATCCATCATGTTTAACGCCAGCACGACCGGCTTGCCCAGCTCTAAAAGCTGCAAAGTCAAGTATAAGTTTCGCTCCAGAGCGGAAGCGTCCGCAACATCAATAATCACATCGACTTCATCACTTAGTATGAACTGCCTGGATACCTGTTCCTCCATCGTGTAGGAGGTCAGGCTGTATGTTCCGGGAAGATCGACCAGACGAATATTCAAATCATGGTCTTTAATGGCGCCCTCTACTTTTTCAACCGTAACTCCCGGCCAGTTCGCCACTTTTAAGTTTGCGCCGGTATACGCATTAAAAAGCGTAGTCTTTCCGCAGTTCGGATTTCCGATGAAGCCGATTGTCAAGTTTTCTCTCATCGGAATTTACCCCACTAAAATATTTTTGGTGATATTGCGCCCAAGAGCAAACCGTGTTCCTCTCACCTTGACGATCAGAACACCGTGGCTTTTGCTATTCAGGACGGCAACGGAAGTCCCACGGGTCATGCCCAGAGCTTCCAGCCGCTTTTCCATATTGGTGGGCAGCTCAATATCTGAAACTTTGTAGTTATTTCCTATCTTTCCATCGCAGAGGTACATATACGGCCCTCCTTATCGCTTTACGCTGGAAGTCGCCGGCATCTTGCCAAACTCATACAGCATCATGGAAATCGTGATAACGACGAGGATCGCATCGGTCAGCGCAATCGCCAGCCACACGCCACGGATGCCCATGCCGCCGATCATCGGCAGAATGACGCAAAGCGGGATAAACAGGATAATCTGACGGAACAGCACCAGCCAGGTCGCCTTATTTGCCTTGCCCAAGGACTGGAACAAAGTTACGGCAATCAAGAAGCTGCCTTGCAGGATATAGGTGCTGAACATGATACGGAAGTTCGTGGCTCCCGATGCGGCGATACCCGGTGTTGTCAGGAACATAGACAAAATCTTTTCCGGGAACAGCTCCACCGGAATGTAGAATACCAGTGACAGTAACGTAGCGGCAATGATAAACACCTTTGTCAGCTTCTTTACACGGTCATAATCCTTTGCGCCGTAGTTCGTACCGGCGGCAGGCTGGAAGCCCTGGCTGATACCCCAAAGAGGAACAAAAGAGAAGTTCCAGAACCGGAGTGCTGCTCCCAAAAGAAGCTGGGAGGTTTCGCCGCCATAGTTGGATGCCACACGATAAATTACAGTCTGCTGTACCAGCGTAAGGATCTGCATCAACAGAGCAGATACGCCGACCGAAAGAACCTGCGGGAGCAGCGTGCCGTCGATGCGGATGCGTCCGATTTTCACGTTTGGGCTTTTCTTCTTGAAATACCACAGGGTAACAGCGGCCTGGATAAACTGGGAAAGGACGGTCGCATAAGCAGCGGCCTCAATGCCCATGCCATAGGGATTTAAGATCGTAATAAAAATCGGGTCGAGAATGATGTTAAGGATTGCACCGCTGGCGATGATGGTCATTGCTTTTTTAAGCTGCCCCTCACCACGGATTACCATGTTTGCACTCTGGAAGAAGTTTACGAACAGAGAACCGGCAAACACGATCCGCAGATATTTTTCAGCATAGTTCAGAATATTGTCGCTTGCACCGGCCAGGGACAGAAGCTGACGGGTAAACGTCATGCCGATCACTGTATATATCACCGACAGCAGAAGAACCATAGCAACCAGGTTGCCCATGATCTTTTTGACGGTGTTTTCGTCCTTTTTGCCAATGGCACGGGACAGCACCGAAGCGGAACCCACGCCCAGCATAGCGGCTGAACCAGCGTTGATTAAGGTAAACGGATAGGATACAGAAACGGCTCCCATCTGCACGTCGCCCACCAACTGGCCGACAAAGATGGAATCCATCATGTTGTAAAGCCCGACAACCACCATGCCCAAGACAGCAGGGATGCTCAGTTCCAGCATGAGAGGCCAGGGACTTTTCGTTAAAAGTTTTGTTCTTGTGTCAAGTGCCTGTTTCATCACTTATTTCCTCCTGATCTTCATTCATTAGCCACATCTAACCACCTAAAGTATATAAAATTAGGGCTTTTTTGTACGCTCCTAATTGCAGGATTTACAATCCAATCCGAAACGAAATTAGGAGCGGAAAGGCAAGAATCCCTTTCCGCTCCTGGTATTACCGTGCCATTTTTTCAAGTAGTTTCAGGGCTTCCTCCAGCTTCGGATTTTCTGCATCGGTTTGCAAAGCCTCCCGGACACAGTTTCGGATATGTGCCTGTAGAATCTGTTGATTTACGCTCTTTAACAAAGCCTGCACGGACTGAAGCTGCGTGGATATATCTACACAATAGCGATCTTCCTCAATCATTTGCAGGATACCGTCTATTTGTCCTCTGGCAATCTTCAATTTGTGAGTAATATCATCTTTTTTTGCTTTCATAGGCCGCCCGTTTACTGGATACCCACAACCTGATAGCCCGCATCCTCAATCGCCGCTTTCAATACTTCATCCGGCACATCCTGATTAAGCTGCACCTGTGCCGATTTGTTTTCAAGGCTGACAGAAACCTCCCTGATGCCCTGGATTTCACGCAGCGCCTTGTCAACGTGCTTTACGCAGTTCATGCAGACCATCCCCTCAATATTCAATACTTTTTCCATTTCAATCGCTCCTTTGCTTATTTTTTTAGCTGGTGTTTCTGCATACGATTGGGCCGTGTCTGGCTCCGTATGGGATAAGTGCTTTGCTTTGAACCATCTCAGCCGCAGGGCGTTCGATACCACAAATACAGAGCTGAAGCTCATTGCAAACGCACCGATCATTGGATTCAATTTCAGGTCAAAAGGCAGGTAAAAAAGCCCTGCTGCCACCGGAATCCCGATAATGTTATAGATAAATGCCCAGAACAGATTTTGTTTGATGTTGCGTATCACCGCCTTACTAAGCTGAATTGCCGTCGATACATCCAGCAGGTCACTTTTCATTAAGACAATATCTGCGGATTCAATCGCCACATCGGTTCCCGCTCCGATGGCGATACCGACATCGGCTCTGGCAAGTGCCGGTGCATCATTGATGCCGTCGCCAACCATCGCAACCTTTTTCCCACCGTTCTGTAATCGCCGGATCTCCTTTTCCTTGTCCTGGGGAAACACCTCGGCAACCACACGGTTCACACCGACTTGACGCCGGATTGCTTCAGCAGTCTTGGCATTATCACCGGTCAGCATGACAACTTCAATCCCCATGCGGGCCAGTTCCTGCACCGCCTGTCTGCTGGTGGGCTTCACTACATCGGCCACGGCAATGACACCAATGAGCTGCCCGCCACGGGCAAAGAACAGCGGTGTTTTGCCATCCACAGCCATTTCCTCGCCCAACTGGAGGAGTGCGCCGCCCCGGATACCATTTGCCTCTATTAACCGGCGATTGCCAGCAAGGCAGGTATCATCCCCGATCCGACCGACAATACCCTGGCCGGGAATCTGCTTAAAATCGCTCACCGGCAGAAAAGAAAGCCCCTCTTTTTCGGCTTCTGTTACAATCGCATCTGCCAAAGGATGCTCGGACAGTTTTTCCAGAGAAGCCGCAATTTGCAGCAGCTCTTTTGAGTGGATACCCTCTTTGCAAAGCATATTTGTTACCACAGGTGTACCCTGGGTAATGGTTCCGGTCTTGTCCAGAACGACCGTATCAATGTTATGGGCAGTTTCCAGGGCTTCCGCTGATTTAATCAGGATTCCATTTGTCGCACCTTTGCCGGTTCCAACCATAATAGCAGTAGGCGTTGCCAGTCCCAGCGCACAGGGGCAGGAAATGACCAGAATGGAGATACCGATAGAAAGGGCAAATTCAAATCCATAGCCCAACAGCAGCCAGACTACAACGGCAATCAGGGAAATCGTGATAACTACCGGTACGAATACGCCGCTAACTTTATCAGCCAGCTTTGCAATGGGAGCTTTGGAACTGGTCGCCTCATCCACCAGGCGGACGATCTGCGCCAGCGTGGTATCATCGCCCACTTTGGTAGCCTGCATTTTGAAATAGCCGGACTTACTTGTTGTCGCACCGATCACTTTGTCCCCAATATGCTTTTCCACCGGGATGCTCTCACCGGTTAAGGCGGATTCATCAACAGAGGAGAATCCCTCAATCACAATGCCATCCACCGGCACGGATTCTCCGGCCTTGACAATCAGGGTTTCACCTAACTGCACATCTTCAACAGGAACTTGAAGTTCCTGGCCGTCCCGCTCCACAGTAGCAGTCTTGGGAGCCAGGTTCATCAGTTTTGTAATCGCATCAGAAGTTTTGCCCTTTGCACGGGCTTCCAGAGTCTTGCCCAGGGTAATCAGGGTTAGAATCATACCTGCGGATTCAAAATACAAATCCATCATAAAGCTGTGAACCGTAGCCATATCCCCGTGACCAAATCCGATGCCGATTTTATAAATGGCATAAATACCATAGACGATTGCCGCACTGGAACCTATGGCAATCAGGGAATCCATATTGGGCGAACCGTGGAACAAAGTCTTGAATCCCATGCGATAGTATTTGAAATTGATAAATACCACCGGGATCAGCAGAAGAAACTGGGTAAATGCAAAACTCATCGCATTTTCCATGCCCAGCAGAAAACCGGGCAAGGGCCAGCCCATCATGTGACCCATAGAGATATAAAACAGCGGTATCGTAAAGAGCGCAGACAGCAAAAGCCGTTGTTTCATCTGCTTATATTCTGCCTGCGCTGTGCTGGCTTCCGGCTTTGCTGCCGGGGCAGCCGTGTGGCTTTTCGTTTGTGCCGGAGTTTTTGGAAACGCACCATATCCGGCTTTTTCCACTGCCTGGACAATTCCCGCCGTGTCCAAAACAGACTCATCATAAGAAGCAACCATGCTATTCTTCAGCAGATTGACGGACACTTCTTTGATGCCGGGGAGCTTGCCCACGCTCTTTTCAATCCTGGCAGAGCAGGCCGAGCAAGTCATACCCGTAATGTCAAATTGCTCCTTTTGCAAAAATTATCCCTTCTTTCTTTTTGGGTATTGTGCGAGTACCCTCCCCCCGTAGGGCACTAAAAACCGTTATGGAAAGGGGCGTTTGGCATCTTTGGGGGAAAGATACCTGTCCGCCCCAGTCATAGCGTTGCACGAATGGTCATTACTTGACCGTGCATTATTATACTTGCCAGCACCGTTTTTTGTCTGCTCCAATGGGTAGGCTTTCAAATCCATTTAGCTGTTTTCTGAAAAGAAAAAGGGAGCTTGCTTCAGCAGCAAACTCCCCGTGTGGCAGAGTATTATTTTTTTCGGCTCGAAAGAATCCCCGAAATACCAAAGATCAATCCAGTTACCAGAGATATTACCGCTAAAACCAGAATGATAAAAGCTGAATCATTTCCGTTGAAGCCAAGTGCTGTTAAAGTATAGAGAAATACAAGAGTGAGCATCAAGCAAAAGATACCGAAAAGGATTTTAGTGTTATCGCTCATATTTATCAGCCTCTCTCCTAATTAGCTCTAAGTGTGACCGGAGCTGCTGTGTACTTTGAATATAGAGTATTATTTTTCTGGCATAAAACGGTTTCCAAAATCAGCGGTCTTTTCCTTTTGATAGTAAATATATAATAGCCGCTCCAATAATGCTAACCGACATTACTACCCCGATGCCTGGATTGAAAAAAGCAAACCAAGTTCCAACTATTGCGCTAACAAGTCCAATCAAAACAGCAATAACAATTCTCATGATTTCACCTAATAGCTAAAAGTTTTCTGATTGCCTCGTTCGCCAGAGGAACCGAGATTTTTATTCATAGAATACTTTCTCTCAAAAAGGCACCTTATTTGTTTGGTTAGAGTTATTATATGAAATATCGCTTTTTGTGTCCGCTCCATAAAGGAGATTTTTTTACCCAAAAAGCAAGAGATTTTTTGAGTAAAAATCCAATCAGCAGGTTTTCCAATCCAAAGGGCAATATCAGCTCCCAAGCCATTGACTAAGGGCTTTTTTGTGAATATACTGGCGGCATGAACGATTAAACATCCTTTTAATTGTTCAGCCATGTCAAACCAACCAAATCACAAAAAGAAAGGGGGCTATCTCCATGAAAAAGACAATTAAGCTGATTGACCTGGATTGTGGTCACTGTGCGGACAAAATCCAGAACGCCGTAAAGAAAATCGACGGTGTTACCAGCGTATCCGTCAACTTCCTGGGCCAGAAGATGGTTCTGGAAGCGCCGGATGACAAGTTTGATGCCGTCCTGGCCGAAGCAAAGGCACTGATTAAAAAGATCGAGCCGGATGTAACCGTCAAGGCGTAATAAAAGCCATCCACCGGCTGCCATCCCTGGTAGCCGGTGTTTTCATGAAAGGAGAACTTAACTTATGACACGAAAACAAAAGCATCTGCTTACACGCATCCTTGTGGCGGCGGTGCTGTTCCTTGCAGGCAGTCTGCTCCATCTCCCCGAATATGTGGAGATGGGAGTATTCCTTGTCTGCTATGCAGTAGTTGGGTGGGATATTGTTTGGAAAGCAATTACGAACATTCTGCATGGGCAGGTGTTTGATGAAAATTTCCTGATGACGATTGCCACCATCGGCGCATTGATTTTAGGCGAACATTCAGAGGGTGTCGCCGTTATGCTGTTCTATCAGGTTGGAGAATGGTTCCAATCTTATGCGGTTTCCAAATCCAGAAAATCTATTGCCAGCCTGATGGATATTCGACCGGACTATGCGAACGTCGAACAGGACGGCAAACTGGTGCAGGTTGACCCTGACGAAGTTCAGATCGGTTCTGTTATCGTAGTAAAGCCGGGTGAACGTATCCCGTTGGATGGAACCATCATCAAAGGTTCTTCCGCTCTGGATACATCCGCCCTCACAGGCGAATCCATGCCTCGTGAGGTGGAACCGGGAATGGAGGTCATCAGCGGCTGCATCAACCAGACTGGTATCTTGACTATCCAGACAACAAAAGAGTTTGGGGAATCCACCGTAGCGAAAATCCTTGACCTGGTTGAAAATGCAAGCGATAAAAAAGGAAAAACCGAGAACTTTATTACACGCTTTGCCCGTTACTACACGCCTGCGGTGGTGTTTGCCGCCCTTGCGCTGGCAGTCCTGCCGCCGCTTATTACTGGGCAGGCGTTTGGCGTCTGGATTTACAGAGCCTTGACTTTCCTGGTTATTTCCTGTCCTTGTGCGCTGGTCATTTCCATCCCGCTTAGCTTCTTTGGCGGTATCGGCGGTGCTTCCAGGATTGGTGTTCTCGTAAAGGGCAGCAACTATCTGGAATCTCTGGCTCATGCCGAAGTTGTAGTCTTTGATAAGACTGGCACTTTGACCAAAGGATCTTTTGCGGTAAGTGAAATCCATCCCAATGGCATGAAAGAGGAAAAGCTTCTGGAGCTGGCGGCATACGCAGAGGATTATTCCAACCATCCTATTTCGCTCTCGATCAAGAAAGCCTATGGGAAGAAAATCGACAACAGCCGTATTTCCAACGTGCAGGAAATTGCCGGTCATGGTGTGCAGGCTGTCATTGACGACAAATCGGTTCTGGCTGGCAACGCCAAACTAATGGAAAAGGAACACATCAAGTACAAACCGTCTGTTTCCATTGGTACAGTGGTTTATCTGGCCTGTGACGGAAAATATGCCGGGTGTATTGTCATCGAAGATGAAGTCAAGGAAGATGCACCGGCAGCTATTAAGCTGCTGAAATCTTCCGGTATCCGCAAAACTGTTATGCTGACCGGTGATGCAGATGCGGTTGGGCAAAAGGTAGCCGGCCGCCTTGGTCTGGATCAGGCATATACCGAACTGCTCCCGGCTGACAAGGTTGACCGTGTGGAAGATCTGCTGAAGCAGAAAAGCGAAAAGGGCAAGCTGGTCTTTGTCGGGGATGGTATCAATGATGCCCCTGTGCTGGCAAGAGCCGATGTAGGTATTGCTATGGGAGGTTTGGGTTCCGACGCTGCTATCGAAGCTGCCGACGTCGTTCTGATGACGGATGAACCGTCCAAGATTGCCGCCGTTATGAAGATTGCCCGTAAGACCATTGGTATTGCCAATCAGAACATCGTATTTGCCCTGGGCGTTAAATTCCTGGTACTGGTTTTAGGCGCTTTGGGGTATGCAAATATGTGGGCGGCGGTATTCGCTGACGTAGGTGTTTCTGTCATCGCTATCCTGAACGCAATCCGGGCCATGCGTGTGAAGCAGCCGAATATGACTGCGTAAAGAAAATACAGGTTGGAGAATAAAAGCAGAAATGCGCCGCTGTTTTCTTCTGCGGCGCATTTCTCTATTACAAATCAGTCGGACATGATATTTCAAACAGCGCATCTATGGAACGGTGCAGCAGCTTTGCCTGTGGCGTGTCGGCTAAAGAATAATAGACTTCCTTTCCGTCCCTCCGGCTGGATATAATGCCACTTTTCTTTAGTATCCGCAGATGATGAGATACAGCCGGGGCACTCATATCAACAGCCGCCGCAATATTGCAGACACATTCGTCGCAATGGCACAAAAGCCATAATATCCGCAGGCGTGTCGGATCTCCAAGCTGCTGAAACAGAAAAGCTATATCCGTGAAGTCCTCTGTGTGAGGCATTTTATTTAAAACCCGTTCCATATTCTGCCCGTGGTTATGAGGTAAATTATAATGCGGCATAAGGCTCAGCTCCTTCCTGAAATAATGATACCTGCATCGATTTTATCTGTCAAACAGCTTATATAGATTGGAGAAAATACATGGACAAAACAGAAAAAATTGTTTCCGCAATTCCCAGCGCTGCCGAATTGGAGCAACTGGCTGAATTGCATAAGGCAATGGGCGACCATACCCGAATGCGAATCCTCTGGCATCTAACGCAGAAAGAATACTGCGTCAGTGATCTTGCCAAGGAAATCGGTGTTACAGAATCCGCTTTATCCCACCAACTCCGTGCATTGCGGATTGTTCGATTAGTCCGGTCACGCAAAGAGGGAAAGAAAGTAATCTATTCCTTGCAGGATGAACATATCGGATGGGTACTGGAAGAAACCTATGCCCATATTTCAGAAAGATGAAAAGGCAGCCCCTGCGTTGTGGGCAGGGGCTGCGCTGGGCGCTCGTTACAGGTTTTCGTAGGAAACCAACTGGCTCATCGGGATACGCTGGGAATCGAAACGATTGGTGTCAGCGTCCTCCTCATCTGAGTAGCCGACAACCAGGATGTTGACCGGCTCCAAGTTGGCCGGGAGGTTAAATTCCTGCTTCAGCACATCAGGCTGGAAATAGCAAACCCATACCGTGCCAAGTCCCAGCTCTGTGGCCTGGAGCATCATGTGATCTGTCAAAATGGAAGCGTCGATGTCACCGCTCTGCTTCTTATCGAAAGGCCGTGTCCATGCCTTGTTGTGATCGGCGCACACGATGATTGCCAGGGGCGCACCGTAGATGCCCGCTGCCTTGCTGATTTTGGCAAGGCCCTCCTCACTCTGAACGACAAGCAGATGAACCGGCTGGAGGTTCGCCGCAGTCGGAGCCACATGAGCGGCTTCCAAAATCTGCTCCAGCTTTTCCGGCTCAACTTTCTGGTTAGTGTAACTGCGTACCGAGTGACGCTGTTTTGCGATATTGATAAAATCCATAGTATGAAGTCCTTTCTGTAATCATGTATTGTGTCAAATCAACCGTTGAATTTATTGTAGCACTTAGAATGAAAACCGCAAGAATGCACTTTTTTGATAGGCACTATCCCAAAAGATAGCATCTTGCGTGAAAGGAGTTATCTTAAATGAAATGCGAAACGAACCCAAATAACTGCCCTATTGAAGTAACATTGTCCTTAATCGGCGGCAAATATAAGCCGGTAATTCTCTGGTTTCTGATAGACCATCCCCTGCACTATGCTGAATTGCAGCGACTCATACCAAAAGCAACCCCTAAAATGCTCTCTCAACAGCTCCATGATCTGGAAAACAGTGGTATCATTCATCGTGAAGTTATACCGGAAAAGCCACCAAAAACTCTGTATTCCCTCACTGCTTTTGGCAGGAGCCTTATCCCTATTTTGGACGCAATGTGCCAATGGGGAAACAGTTATCTGGACGGGCTGGATGTTCAGGCACCATGCTGTCAAAATCATAACTCTCAATAATACAAAAATTGGGTAATCGCCTTTTCATGGTAACTACCCGTATGTTGTGCTTTGTTAGAATGTGTTGTATCATAAGAACCAAACTGTCATAATATGAGCCAATAAATCTGGAATTTGTAAAGGAGATATAAGATGAATATTAGAAAAGCAATAATAGATGATTTATCAAGAGTAGCTGAAATATATGTATTCAATAATAGGATTAATTTTTTCCCTATATTCAAAGATGAAGTTTTTTCCTTTGGTGAGTTGCAAGTTGTTCCATTGATAGATAATTACTTCAAAAGAGAAGATATTATCGAAAACATATATGTATATGATAACGGAATAATAAAAGGGTTTATTCAAATGAATGGAGCAGAGATTTGTAAATTGTATGTAGATACATCTTTTCAGAGCGAGGGAATTGGCAATGAGTTAATTGAATTTGCAGTTAGAGAACTCTACGCAGATAACTTATGGGCATTAGAGAAAAATGTTAGGGCAATACCGCACAACTGCTACGATACGCATTGCCGGGCGGCCATTTTGTAAGAATCCATTAGGTCGCCCGTGCTTTTGCTCGCAGGAGCGCACTGACTCAAGCTGCCAGACAGGGTCTGTCAGCCAGAATCAGATTTGCCAGCGCAAACATGATATTGAATTTGGCTTGCTGCTTTTCAATCCCTCGGTATCGTGTTTTTCGGAAACGCAGCTGCTTTTTAACAACACCGAATACATGCTCTACTTTTGCTCGGACTGAGGATTTCGTGTGTTCCGCTCTCTTGGCAGCATACTGCCCACTTTTGCTCAGCTTCTTCATCTGAGAAGGACGACGATTGATCTTGTACTTGATTTTCCTGCCTGATTTGTTACGGACTACGGCATCTTCACGTTTACCTGCGCCGAGATAACCGCTGTCTCCATAGACCGCTTCTTCCTCTCCCGTCAGCAATTTCGGCACTTCCGCAACGTCGTGGACATTTGCCGCTGTGGCTTCCACTGTATGAACCAGTCCGCTATCCTGGTCTACGCCGATATGTGCCTTATATCCAAAGTGCCAGGTGTTCCCCTTTTTGACCTGATGGGCATCCGGATCTCGCTTTTTCTCCTTGTTCTTAGTGGAAGATGGAGCAGAAATGATGGTGGAATCCACAATGGTACCCTTCTTCAGAATGAGGCTACGCTCCATGAGCGCCGCTACCACCTGAGCAAACAGCTTCTTCTGCAGTCCGTTCCGGATCAGCAGATTCCGGAATCGGCCGAGAGTATCCCCGTCCGGAACCTGATTGCTGGAATCCACGCCGCAGAACTCCGAAAATGCGCGGCTGTCGATTGCCTCTGCCACTGTTGCCTCGTCACTCAGATCATAGAGGTTTTGCAGCAGATACAGTCGGAGCATGATCTCCAGCGGATAGGGTTTGTTGCCGCGCTCTCCTTTGTAATAGCACGGCTGAATCATGGCAAGCCATTCTCCCCACGGGACGATCCGTTCAATCTGACTGAGAAATTCTTTTTTCTTCGTCCGCACCTGTGCCAGTTCGTCACTGAATGCGGAAATCGTCATTTGTTTATCCATGGCTTTATTATATCACACTTGGCGGTATCTGGCACTCTTTTCTGTGCGGTATTGCCTTAGAGCAATTTCTTTTTACCAAAGGCATGGCTTTCATTTAACAGGTCAGAAAAAATTTGAAGAAGATACCACAGAGTATCTTGTTAAGTTAGAAAGGTAAATTGTATTTTAAGTGTAATGATAGGATACCTTGCGCATTTAGGAACAGATCAAATAAAGAAATGCCGGATGCAGCGTCCGATGGGCCGCTACGTCCGACACTTCTAGAAAGAAAATTGAGAAATCAAATTTGGGATTGCCTAATATAATTACACAGCGCAACAAAGTCAACATCTGGACTTTTACCCAAAATATTTTTCAAGCTTTCTTCCGCCTTTTTATGCAGCTCCGGCTTTTTCAGATCATCCAGCAGAAAGAAAATGTTGAGCCGCCTGCCAATCGTAAAAAGAAGTTTTTCATCCGGGGATAAAGACAAAAACCGATCAATCGCCGATAGCATTTCCTGTTTCTCTGTCCGCAAATTGCCCCGGACTTCCAGAAGAAGATTGATGATGTGTTCATTTACATAGTAGCTGTCCATCGCTTGTAACTGCTGCAAAAACATCTTTTGCTCTATTACAATTTCTTCTTCTGATTGCAAGGTGAAAGAGCCATCACGGACGAACTCCCCCAGCTTGGATTCCGGTTTAATACCCGTAGCATGGACACGGATAAAATCAGGCTGGATCACGTTCAATGCTTTTGCCGTCTGGATCGCATTTTCTTCCGATAACTCTTTACCGCCGATCCCAAGCAATATAAACTCTGACAAAATCATGTCAGCGTCTTTTGCCATGCAGCCACTTCGTACAACCGTATCTGAATCGAATCCTTTATTTATTAGTCTCAATATCTGAGCTGAACCGGTTTCCATTCCGCAGTAGAGATGATTTAGTCCAGCTTACCGGAGTATCTTTAACTCTGCTGGAGTTTTCCGAGTGATACTATCCGCACGGGCATAGGAAGTGATGTATTGAATGTCGGGGAAATACTGATTGATTGCGTCCAATATGCGAAGCAAATAATCTGTTTTCAACACCAGAGCATCCCCGTCCTGCAAGAAACAGGAATTGATTTTCTTGCCCTGATAAAACTGGGCTTGCTGTCTAATGTCCTCTATGGTTTCGTCGATGGGACGCATGGAAAACTGCATGGATTTATAAAGCCCACAGAAATAGCACTTATTCCAATGACATCCTCTTGTAACTCGTATCAGTAGGCTATTACTCTCAGAGGGCGGGCGAATAGGCCCAATTTCTATATCTTTCATGAGTATATGTCCTTTCTATGTATTCATGTTTAGGGTATCATCCCGGACAAATCTAAACAAGAATGTACTTTTTTGAAAGGCACTATCCTTTTGGAAAGTAGCAAGATGCGGTACACGGGAGCAAATAACGAAAGATTTTGCAAGCAATGGAAAGGGATATCCTTTTGCCCTCCACCCCTTATGGGGCGGCTGGCAGAAGTTTATCCCTTTCCGCTTGTTGGGGAGTTCCCCAAGCCCCCGACAGAGTGCTGGCGCAACTCTGACCGAACACCACATAATTGTGGTGGCTACGCTTCGCTTATAAAAGAAAAAACCGGAAGCTGGGCACTATGCCACGGCTTCCGGTTTCCCTAATACCTTAGCGGTCTTGCTCCTGTTTTTTCTCTTGTTCCTGTTCTTTCTTTTCTTCCTGCTTAATCTGAAGCAGGCTGTCCACATTTGACTTGACCGCCTGCAATTCCTGATTTTCCTGCCGCAGCCGCTTGAAATCCTCATAGGCTGCTTTTTTCTTTGCCAGCAGGTCGGTGTACTCCGCTTGCAGCACCTTAACCGTCGGCAGCTTCTTCACGCCTTGGGCATCAAACGCCCGCTTCGCCGCTTCATGCAGAAGCAGATCCGTTTCATGGGCTGCCCTAAACGCCGGTTTATCCGCAGCTTTTGTTTTCCGGTAAGCCAGATAGGTATTCCGGGTCTTGGCATAGTTGATGATATGCGTCTTTAAGGCTGCGATCTGTTCCATACGATGTTCCATCTGCTTGATAGAGGTAGAAACCGCTTCAAAATCTGCCGCAGCCGTTTCCGCTCTGGATGCCAGAACATCATACTCCGTGATACCATGCTCTGTAAGGTAGTTGAGGGTCTTTGCGGCCTCTTTCAGATTGTGAATCTTCATCCACCGCTCCATGCCGGGGCCACGCCCTTGCAGGCGGGCCTGAATGTCCATAAGCAGATTGATACGGGTATCCTTTTCCAGATTGACTTTCTTTTTACGGCGGGGTAACTGGGTCTTTCCAATGCGCTCTTGCAGGGCTTCCAGCGTGTAATCGGCTCCCAGTGTCCGGGAGCGGGTAAAACGCTCCTGTCCCTGGGCACGAAATTTCAAAATCTTTTTACTCTGGACGACCTCATAGCCCTCCTGCCGCATAGCTTCCAGAAATTCATCAAAAGTCTTAACCGCAGGCAGTATCCGGTCAATATTTTTCCGCAAGAGATTTTTCCAACTCTTGCCGTTTTTCTCTGCCGCCCACTCCGCATAGTGCTTGCCTTTTTCCTGGGGTTCTTCAATGATGTTCAGACCAAATTCCTGGCATATCCGGTTATTTGCTTTCCGCAGAGGGAGAAAGCTGTTTTTCACATTGTTGAACTTGTGGGAGCAGTCCAGAGCGGTGCTGTTAAATTCGATGTGATTATGGATATGCTTCTTATCCACATGGGTTGCCACAATAAATTGATGTTCCCCACCGGTAAACTCCAAAGCCAATTTATATCCCAGCTTATTGGCGTCCTCCGGCGTGATGGTTCCCGGCTCAAAGGACTGGATAATCAGATAAGAAATCACATCCTGATCCGGGGCACGTTTGCGCCCGGTTGTAGCGGTATAAATCTGCTTGGACACCGCAAATTCCTGCCATGCCGTATCCGGGGAACACTGATAGCCAGTGACCAGTAAGCCGCCGTCTGTTTTCTCTGGATTCTTGTCATAGTCCAGCCGGTCTTTTAACACAGCGGCAATGCTGCGCCCCTCACTGGCATGGCGGGGTTTGAGTTTTGAGATCGCCATACAGCGGCTCCTTTCCTGTAAAATCATAACAGCCGCAGACCATATTTTGTGATCTGCGGCTGTTATTTAAATTTTTAGTTTTGAAATTCTCTCAACACTGTTGAGAGTTTTGGCTTTCGTCCGCCGCATCATATAATTCTTCCAGTTTTTTCTGCAAAATTTCTTTGCTGATTAACTTGGTGCGGTATTCAGAAATCATGGTGGAACTCATATTACGGCTCAACGCATACTCCACTACATCTTCATCTTTACTTTTGCAAAGAATAATGCCGACGCTTGGATTCTCATGGGGTTTCCTTATATCACGGTCTAATGCTTCCAGATAAAATTCCATTTTACCCAGATATTCTGGTTTGAAATCGTCAATCTTTAAGTCAATGGCAACCAGACACTGCAATTCCCGGTGGTAAAAGAGAAGATCCACAAAGTAATCATTTTTCCCAACCTGCAAATGGTATTCTTCGCCCATGAAGATGAAATCACGGCCAAATTCCAAAAGAAATTGCTTCATGTTCTTTAAAATGGCCTGCTTCAAATCAAATTCTTTATACGGCTCCGGCAAATTCAAAAATTCCAACATATACAAATCACGAATCATACCTGTATTTTCCGTATGGTCAATTCCTGATGGCGCTTTCCCATCAGACAGAAGAAGCCTCTCATAGTAACCGCTGTCAATCTGGCGCTCCAGTTCTCTTGCCTTATATTTCTCCTTAGAAGCCAGCTTTAGATAAAATGCCCTTTCTTCATCTGTCTTGGTTTTTGACATAATGTGAAGATTGTTCGACCATGTATTTGCTCTCAACAGTGTTGAGAGTTCTGGCTTATCCTGATAAGTTTCAAAAAACTGTTTCATGCGCCAGATATTCTGTGCCGAATATCCCCGAATGCCGGGTTCCTTAGAGAGAATATACTGGGATAATTGCTTTACAGTGGAACGTCCCCATCCATCTTGCTGTGCTTTCTCCGAAACGAATTTTCCGATGTTCCAATATAGACTGATGATGGTTTCATTTACCTTATAAGCAGCTTCCTGTCTTGCCTGCTCAATAATCTGCCTGATTTTTTCAAAATCGTCAACGTAAACGGGTTCCAACTCATTCATTTTGTGAACCTCCTTAAAAATCATAACCGTCTTATTATTATATCTGTAAAAAGGATTCTTGTACAGCTAAAATCTGGGCACGGCAGCTTGAAAATACTGCCGTGCCCGGTAGGGGTTATACTGTTAAATTGCCTTTAGCATACTGTTTATATCGTCCACTCGTTCTGTTAACCAGACAGCCGCCCCCGGCAGCCCATAGGGGCTTATCGCCCAGGCCAAAACCGCAAAGCCGAGAAAGCCATGCCATTCTCCGATGAACAGCATCAGGACTCCGAACAGAAACAAGGCTCCGGCAATCACATTCAAAACCATGCCGGAAAACAGACAGAAAAACCGTGCAAAAGCTACCAGCAGGGTCAAGATCAAGGTTACAGGGAACAACGCCAGCTTTATTAAAAATCTAATCATACCGGATACCTCCTTGAATCAATTCTCGTTGCAAGCTCACTATATCGCTTTAAAGTCATAAAGTCAAGTAAAACCTGTCACAAGTCCTCAAACTTGGAGAGCAGGGAGCTGAACGCTCCCCACAGTTCTCCGTATCTGGTTTTTAAATCTGCGATGTCCTCCTCATACAGATTGCCGGTGCTGTTCACACGCCTTGCGATCTGGTTCAAATTGTTGGAGCAGGTGCGCAGCAGGGCGGCCAGTTCCTTAACGTCTGTCATATCTACCCGGACAACGTAGCCGTCCACCGCCATTTTTCTGAGGTACGCCCTCTGGTTGTGCGTGCCGAGCAGTTCCATCTTTTTGTCAATGATCTCTTTTTCTTCGGGCGATACCTTGAAGTACATGGGAATGGTGCGTCCGCTGCGTGGATTCATTAGATTGCCACCTCCATCTCTTTATCTTTCTTTGGTGCTGCACTGGCGGCGGACTCCACACCCATGCGGCGCAGGAGCCGCTTGATGGAAGTCTTGCCGTCATGCTTTTGTCGTTCCCGGCTGTTTGGTTTGTCTTTGCCGCCGATGTTTAACGCCACATTTAGGGCAGCCAGACGCTCCGATTTTTCCGCAAGCTCCGCTTCCTGGGGGAATGGGCGCTTGACCTCAACCTTGGCGTCCTCCATCTGCTGGAGTAGGTTTCCAAGAACCGTCTGATGCTGTTCCAGGTTATCCCGCATTCCCTCCAGCACATTGTCCATACGGGTGATGTTGCCAAAGGGGTCGCTGCCCGGTTCAAAGGTATGGGAGCGGGTATGCTTCAAAGTAATCTGAAGCTTCGGAGATAGGCCGCTGTCGGATACCCATAACGTCATGGGAAACCCACGGTATTCGCCCAGTTCCACCTTATCGCTCAAATCTTTCAGGCTTTCAAACGCAGCGATGATCGCCTGGCCTGCTTCTTTCTTTTCGGTGTAAGTAGTGCCCATGACCGTCATGGAAAAATGCTCCTTATCCGGCGGCGTATGGGCTTCCAGGTGCCGGATGTCCGTTTCCAGGTCAGCAATCGTTTCCTGTTCCCGTTTGATTGCCTGGGGATAGAACTTAATCAGGTTATCCTCCAGGGCGTACCGCTGGCTTTCATGGTTGGCTTTTAACAGCTTTAGCTTCGTGACCTGCCCATCCAGTTCGGTCTTTTCCATAATCCTGGGGTCGCCGGATGCCAGCGCCTTAACTTCCGCATAGGAAAGGGCAGCTTCGTCCACATCCTCACAGGAGCGGGACGGGTTCTTGCCGCTCATAAGCTGGCCGATGAATTTCTGCTTGTTCTCGATCAGCCCCCAGTTATAGGCGTCAAAGGTTCCCTCTGTCACATACTTAAAGATTTTGACACTCTTAAACTGGTTGCCCTGGCGCAGAATGCGCCCCTCACGCTGTTCGATGTCCGCAGGCCGCCAGGGGCAGTCCAAATGGTGGAGCGCTGCAAGCCGTGTCTGGACGTTTGTGCCAGCCCCCATCTTGGAGGTGGAGCCTAAGAGGACACGCACCTGGCCTTTCCGCACTTTGGAAAACAACTCCGCTTTCTGAACGTCAGTCTTTGCGTCATGGATAAAGGCGATCTGTTCCGGCGGAACGCCCTGTGCCATCAGCTTCTGTTTGATGTCATCGTACACATTAAAGGAGCCGTCCCCGTGGGGCGTGGAGAGGTCACAGAAAACAAGCTGGGCACCTTTCTGGGGTTCCGTATCCCGCCAGACTTTCAGCACATTCCCCACACAGGCATTGACTTTGCTTTCCGGGTCGTCGGGCAGTTCGGGATATGCCAGACGCTGATCCAGCGCCAGCTTCCTGCCGTCCGACGTAATCTTGAGCATATTGTCCTCCCTGGGTTCCACTAAGCGGTTTCTCACATCCTCCGCACGTTCCCCCAGTTCGGCAACCAGCTCTTTTTGAAACTCGCTGGGCTTTGTGACTACCGTGATATTTTCTGATGCCGGAACCGGCAGCTTTAACATTTCAGCAGTCTGAATGTCCGCCGCCTCTTTCCACATGGCCATCAGTTCCGGCAGGTTAAAAAACTTGGCAAACCGGGTCTTGGCACGGAAACCGCCGCCCTCCGGTGCCAGCTCCAGCGCCGTGACCGTTTCGCCAAATGCTGCCGCCCAGCTATCAAAATGGTCAAGGCCGGTTTCTTTTAACAGGTCATATTGCAGGTAGCGCATCATGGTGTAAAGTTCCACCATGCTGTTGCTGACCGGGGTTCCGGTGGCAAACACCACGCCTTTCCCTCCGGTCAGATCGTCCAGATACCGGCACTTGGCAAACATATCACTGGATTTCTGGGCTTCGGATTGCCCGATTCCGGCAACATTCCGCATTTTTGTTGTGAGGAAAAGATTTTTAAACCCATGTGCCTCGTCCACAAACAGCTTATCCACGCCCAGTTCCTCAAAAGTGACCACATCATCCTTGCGGCTCTGGTCATTTAACTTTTCCAGTTTTGCCTGCAAGGATTTCCGGGATTTTTCAAGCTGTTTGATGGTGTAGCGTTCACCGTTCTGGGCTTTGGCTTCCTCAATGCCGTCAATCACCTGGTCGATCTGCTCCCGCAGGATTGCCTTCTGCCGCTCCGGGGAAAGAGGGATTTTCTCAAACTGGGAATGCCCGATCACCACCGCATCATAATCGCCGGTGGCAATCCGTGAGCAAAATTTCTTCCGGTTCTGGGGTTCAAAGTCTTTCTTTGTGGCAACCAGCACTTTGGCACCGGGATAGAGCCGCAGAAAATCAGCGCCCCATTGTTCCGTTAGGTGGTTTGGAACCACCACAAGGTTTTTCCGGCATAAGCCCAGCCGTTTGCCCTCCATAGCCGCCGCAATAATCTCAAAGGTCTTGCCAGCGCCCACACAGTGAGCAAGCAGGCTGTTCCCGCCGTAAAGCATCCGGGCAACGGCATTCTGCTGGTGAGGGCGCAGCTTGATTTCCGGTGTCATACCGGTAAAGCGGATATGGCTGCCGTCATATTCACGGGGTTTGATGCTGTTGAAGATCTCATTGTATTTCTGGCACAGTGCTTCCCGGCGCTCCGGGTCTTTCCATATCCAGGATTTAAAGGCTTCCCGCACCATTTCCTGTTTCTGCTGGGCCAGCATGGTTTCTTTCGTGTTGAGGACACGCTTTTCCGTGCCGTCTGCATCGTGGATGGTGTCATACACCCGGCAGTCCCGCAGATTTAAGCTGTCCTCAATGATGGCATAGGCGTTCTTGCGCTTGGTTCCATAAGTCACATAGGCAAGGGTATTGTTCGCACTGTCACGGGTCTTGCCGCTGATGTTCCACTCGCCGGTAGCGGCGGAATACCGTGCGGCAATGGTATCGCCCCTGAGATAGCCGGGGGTCTTTAAAAGTTCATAGGTAAACTGGGTGTAATACTTCGGGTCAATCCAGGTTGCGCCGATCCGCACATCAATTTCGGCCGCAGAGAGGTCTTTGGGCTGTGACTGTTCCAGCGCAGATACGTTGACCGCATACGCCGGGTCACGTTCTGCCGCAGCCCTGGCAGCCGCCAGTTTCTTCCGCACGTTGCCGGAAAGGTACTCGTCAGCGTTTTCCCAACCCTCCAGCGGATGATCCAGCCCTTTTTCCGGGTTCTTAAAGATCACGCCGGAGAGTTCCTTGGCAATCTCCAGTTCCTCGCCGGGACGGTCTAATATCTCCGCCATAAAGGAAAGATCAACCCCGGCCCGCTCCCCAATGGACACCGCCAGGGCTTCCACCGGGGTATCCACATGGTCAATGCGCTTTTCCTGGTTGATGGTGCGCTTAGAGAACATATCCGCTTTGCGCTCCAGGTTCCTGTCCTCGTCCAGCACTTCCAGGGAACATAACAGGCAGTAGGAGCTGTCCTGCTCAAACGCACGCTTGTTGCCGGTGCTGTTGAGAAGCCCCCATTTTGCGGTGAAGCTGTCATAAGCCGAGTTAAGCCGTGTCTGAAGCTGTGCAATCTGCGCATCGGAACCGCCGTTTAGCTGGGTTTCAATTAAGTTCCGGGTAATGTCCCGCAGGGCGATCATGCCCCGGATGCGCTCCTCCGTGGCAGCCGGGACTTCGACCGGAATCAGCCCGCCATCTTCCTTGTAGTAAAGTTTTCCGTTTGCCTCGGTGTAACTGAAATTGCGGACTTCGGCAGGGACGTCCAGGGTTTCGGCATTCTGCTCCGGTGCAGCCGCTTCCTGCATCAGCAGGGCTTTGTCCGGTGCGCTTAAATTTGCCACCGCAGCGGCAAGCTGTTCTTTCAAGTCGGCATCCGGCAGCGGCTTGCAGGCGGTTTCCTGCCCGTAGGGGCCGCTTTCCCATACCATAGAACCCAGAACCATTTCCGGGTGCTGTTCAAAATATTTGTTGACGGGAATACCGTCAGCGGTCTGGGAAACATCTACCCAGTCCGGCATCTGTTCCGGCGGTGCGGCCCGCTTCTGCAAAAAGATGATGTCGCTGGTCACTTCCGTACCGGCATTTTTAAACGCATTGTCCGGCAGGCGGACAGCGCCCAAAAGGTCGGCTCTCTCTGCCAGGTATTCCCGGACGGCGGTGTTCGGCTTATCCAGTGTGCCTTTTGATGTGATAAATGCCACGATACCGCCTGGGCGCACTTTATCCAACGTCTTTCCAAAGAAATAATCGTGGATGAAAAAGTGCTGCTTATCATACCGGGCGTCGGCTATCTGGTAGTTGCCAAAGGGCACGTTGCCCACCGCCAAATCAAACCGGTTATCGGCAAAGTTGACACGCTCGAACCCGTCCACTGTGATATGCGCCTGGGGATAAAGCTGCTTGGCGATCCTGCCCGTGATGGAATCCAGTTCCACGCCGTAAAGGGCAGTATCTTTCATGGAATCCGGCACCATGCCAAAAAAATTGCCGGTGCCCATCGCAGGCTCCAGCATGGTTTTTGGTTCTAAGCCCATCTGCTCCACGGCATGATAAATGCTTTCAATGATGACCGGTGCGGTGTAATGGGCGTTTAGGGTCGAACCTCTGGCGGCTTCATATTCAGCCGGTGTTAAAAGCCCTTTCAGTTCGGCATATTCTGTTTTCCACTTTTCATCGGAACCGTCAAACGCCTGGGGAATGCCGCCCCAGCCCACATAACGGGACAGGGTTTCCTGTTCCTCCGGCGTGGCGTTTCGGCCATCGGCTTCCAGTTCCTTTAACAGCCGGATAGCAGCCACATTCGCCTGATACTTTGCTTTCGGGCCGCCCACTCCCAGATCGGGAGCAGTAATGCGGTAATTTTCTGCTTTAGGCGGTTGGGGCTGCACAGGTGCTGCCGGTTCGGACGGCTCCGACAGCGGAGCGCCGGATGCAGCCAGTTCTTCCAGTTCCTTGTCCCGAGCGTCTTTGACCAGTTCCCGGACGTAAGACACCGGCTCATTCCTGAAAACCGGGAATCCGGTTCCGGCCGCAAAGGTATCATCCCGCAGGCTGACCGAACCAAAATCATAGTCCACGCTGTCAATGGTAAAAGTGCGTCCCTCGTCTGTGACCTGCATCCCAATGGGGATATAGTCTGCAATCTCCAAGACTTTCTGGACTTCGTAGGTTTCTCCCTCCGGGTGGGCAAACAGGGCGCTGTTTCCGTGCTGGAGCAGCTTTTCCCCCAATGCCTGCCAGCTTGCGGCAGAGCCGGTGACGGCAGTTTCTCCAAGTCCCGGTATTTCTCTGGTAACGATCTTGCTCCCCAGGGCTTTGGCGGCAGTTTCCGCATCCTTGCCATAGAACAGGTACAGATCATCCACTCGGACACCTGCCATATGGCCGGGGTATTCTGCTTTGATCTTTAAGTATTCTTCGGTCAGCGGCGTAAGGTTCGGCTCCGGCTGGGGGCTTTCTTCCTCTGACGGTGCGCCCGCACGGGTTTCCCTGTCAGTACGTTCCGGCTGGGGCAGGGTACTTTCCTGTCCGGCTTCCTTTAAGGTCAGTGTGCGCCCCAGGGCGGTATAAGTTTCGCCGTTATCCTGGAAGAACATCGCAGGCAGGCCCGCCGTCTGTAACCGGTCAGCGGCTTCCTGCCAGCCCTCCCGGATACCTGCCACGGTCACTTCGCCTATTCCCGGCAGATCAACCGGCAGAAGCCAGGATACCGGCACCGCTTCAAAGGCAGTCCGGGCATCTTCACCGTAAAACAGGCAATACCCGCCGTTTTGGATACCGACCAATTCTTTCGGGTGCTTTTCTTTTAAGGCGTTGTAGGCATCCACATGGGGTAAAAGGTTTGTAGAGCCAGACGTTTCAGCCGGTTCTTCCGGTTCTGTCTTTCCCGTTACCCACGCAGGAGCATCGGAGTCATTTTCGTGCTGTTCCACGCTGGTACGGCGATCCGTTACCATATCCTGATAAGTACGCTCTAAAATATCGTCGATTAAGTATTCCCTGAAATCCGGCAGCGTGGTGTAGGCTTCATAAAGGGCGGGACGGCTGTCTTTCAGACCGGACAGCAGTTCGTCCAGTTTTGCTGAAAGTTCTTCCTGGGCATCCAGCACATCTGTATCCCGGTCACGCAGGAAAGGATAGATCTCACTCTGTTCGATCAATCCGATCAGTTCCGGCAGCGCCGCTTCATAAAGCTGTTTCGGGGTAAGGGCTGCCTGTTCCGTTGCCTGGGCAAGCACTTCCTTGTGCAGACGGTTATGGAAAGCGGACACATCAAAATAGGCTTTGGTCAGTTCCACATCGTCCACGGCAAGCACCGCCCGCCTGATAGCGGCGTCGCACTCGATTTTGATATTTTCCTCATCGGAATTTTCCAGGGCGTTGGCAAAGGCGTTATCCTGTAAGATCTGGGCTAAGACCACGGGCTGGAATTGCTCATAAATATCCCGGACAGTGCGCTTTGCCGGTTCCGGCTCCAGGGCGGCCTCCGCTTCGTCACGCTCCAGCATAGACCGGGTGTGGTCTGCCAGTTCCTCCGGCTTCGGGGTTTCACTTCCCAATTCCTCAAAAGCGTCATTCAAATATTCTTCAGAAACCACAAGCCCTTGTTTATCCAACAGTTCCTGTGCCTGTAAAATGATTTTCTCACGGGAGGATGGAGCATCCGGTTTTTCCGGTTCCGTCTGCACCGCACTTTCCGAAAAATCAAAGGAAAGCTGTTCCGGTTCGTCCGCTTTTGCCGTTTTGAGGCTCTGGCTCTTTAACCGCCGCAGGGCAGACTGAGCGGCATCCAGGGGCTTTTGTTCCCGGCTGGCTTTCGGCTGTTTCGCCGGTGCCGCCTTTTGGGGCATATCCGCCGCCCTTTGGATCAGCGAATAGGAGCCGTCTTTGTAAGCGGAAAGCCTGTCATACGCCCTGGTGCAGACTTCATAGCCATACTGTTTGGGTGTCAGGGACTGCAAGCCGTCTTTCATCACAGACAGCAGGCCGTCCACCTGCGCCGGATTATCAAGCATGGGGCGAACCTGCTTCCAGCCGTCAAAGAATCCCTCCACCTGATAAGGACGCTGTTCTTTGGCTGCATAGTGGAAAAAGGAATCCACATCACGGGAGAGGATAAAACGCTCATATTCCGGGAACCGTGCCTTATCGTCCGGGGTAAGGAACCGCCCGCTTTCCATAAGCTGATGGATATGGCGCTCGGCCTGGTTCCAGTTCAAAGAAGTTTCCGCATAAGGCTTCCCGTAGCTGCGCTTGATCTTCATGCCTTTGGCATCATGCCAGGTATCACGGATAGAGCTGCCACTGCCGCCAGTGCCAAAAGACTCTTTCAGATAATCCTGTCTTTCTTTGCGGTCTGTGTGATTCTGGAAAAACACATACGCCGCCAGCTTGCTGTCCGAATAGCCGCCGCCAGGGGCAAGCACCTCATTGATTTCGTCCTCTGTAATGAAAGTGGGGCGTTCTTCCTTGAACTGCCCATCCAGGGGAAAGACTTCTGCCGGGATCTGCGCCTGCTCAAGCCGGTGCAAAATGGCGTTGGGGCGGTGAAAATGGAACCGCAGGATTTCCCGGTTCTCCTGGTAAGCATCGCAGAAGCCCTCCATTTCTTTTACAACAGCCGCCAACTGCTCCGGGGATTGCAGCAGCTTTTCTAACTTAGCCGTATCCTCCGGGAAACCGCCCCTCTGCATATAGACTCCATCCACAGTGGGGAGAAGTCCGGCTTCCTTTGCCCCATCGCCAAAATCCTGCCTAAGATACCAAAGCTGCGCCGCCAGTTCTTTAAACTCATTCCCTTTGACCTGGCCTGCCTGTTCCGCAGAAAGATATTTACCGGTTTCCACCAGCCTGCGGATACGGCTTTCTACTTCCGTCCAGGACAGGCGCAGGCTCTCTTTGTCATAGCGGGCGCTTTTGCCGCTGTTGATAGAAAACCCGTTTTCATCAAACCAGACCGCATAGGGAGCGCCGCCTATGGTAAAGCCACGCCCGCCGGTGCCGAACTCTTTGCGTAAAGATACCGCCATTTCTCCCGCAGGAGCGCCAGCCTGATACTGGGCATAAATACGGAGCGCCCCGGCAGGCTCGTTGGTTCCGGCAGACAAAATCCGCTCAACTGCCTGCTCCGGCACCATGCCCACAGAAAAAGCGGGGGTGCTTGCCTCCGCTTGTGACTGGGCGATCTGTTCAATCTGTTCCTCCACGGTGGGGAACAGGGACATTTGTGTAAAAGTCGGGCTGGCATCGGAATACGGGCCGTCCATCTCCACAGACGATAAAACGGCAGGCTCGCCGCCTGCCGTCCGGGTGTCTGTATTTAACTGTAAATCAGGTCTGCCATCACGATCTCCTCGGCTCTCTGCCGGATGTTGTTCATCCGCTGTACCCATTCCATCTGGTTGGCTGCTTTCAGTTCCTCCGTCACGCCCTCGCTCATCGCCAGTTCCGCCATCATGCTCTCTATCTGCTGGTTCGCCGCCTGGTCGATCTCCGTCAGATGTGCCCACAGGGTTCCTTTCAGCAGCATCGCCGTGTAAGCCGCTTTCCGATGTTCCATCAGATATTTCTCCCTCGCCCTGCCGTACCGGGTCAGGGTTTCCGGTTCGTTCTCCCTGCTGTCCATCACGATGTTCGGAATCTGATAACCGTTCCGGTTGGTGTATGTCAATTCGCTCATCTTCGCCGCTCCTTTCACGCTTTAAAGCGTTAAACTGTTCATCTTTATTATAGGACACATCCGGCTGTTTGGCAAGGATTTTTTTCGCCTGTCTGACCTGTTCCAGTTGGATATTGTTTACCGCCTCACCGATCTCCATTAAAATGGTGCGGTTGGCTTCGGCGGTGGCAGTGCCCAGGCAGGCCAGGGTGCCCACGTTGTTAAAGTTCGTAATGCCCCGCAGATCGTCTGCGTCGATATAGAGGGAAGCGTCCAGCCCGCAGCGGGTTAAAACCGCATACTGGACGCTGGCTTTTATGGTGTCACGGAAAATGACCTCTATGTTGTGGTCGTCCAGTCCCTCTAAAAAGCTGTCCTCCACCTCATAGTGCAGGTCACGGAGATATTCCCCATAATGTTCCTCCGACACCTTTGAAGCCGCTTCCATCAGGCACTCGCCCAGGTCGCCGCCCTCCGGGATGCCAAACACTTTTGCCAGCCGTTCCATAACTGGGGCATGATAGGCTTCCTCCATTCTCCAAAGCCACGGGTCTTTGCCGCCTTTTACCCTATGGGTATCGGAAACATCGTGGACGTTCTGGATATAGGGCCTGCCGCCTGTGCCTTTGCGGATCAAGCCGATTGCATTGGAACCGGCGTTGACCCAGCGGTGCATCTTGTTATTCCACGTTTCAATGTCCGCACAGGCGACCGCATCCGGGCGCTGGATATAGATTAAAAGCTGGTCGTCAAAATCATAGCTTTTATAAAACCGGGATGCCGTGGTCAGAAACTTCTGCCAGTTTTCCGGTGTTCTTGTGACTTCCTGCTGGGCTTTCTGCGCCAGCTCGGAAATATACAAAAACCATCTGTTTGCCATTGTGACCTCCTTTCAAAAGAAAAGCGGCCAGTGCAGTGCGAAACCACACCGACCGCCGATAAATGATTATTGCTGTTTCCGTTCTTTATTTTTCCGGTTCATATCCTCCAAAACCTTTTTCTGTGCTTCAGACAACACCCTGGGCGGGGCAATCTTAACCCACTTCTTGGGAAGTGAGTATGTCAGGCCGCCGTAGCCATTGTCGCCAGTCTGCGTGACCTGCTCCGGGTGGCTCTGGCACAAGCTGTTCAGCGTGTTCTGCAAGCCTGTGTTGTAGGTATAAACCGTAGCAGCGGATTCACTCTCATTAAAGAGGATGATCGTTTCCTGCTCATACTTTGTTAATCTCATAGGCATTACCTCTCCAAATCTTTCCGCTTCGCCGGGGGCTTGGCTGCCGTATGCTGTTCCGGCTTTTTCGCAAGCTGCTCCCGGATCGAGGGCTTTTTCTCCGGCTTCTTTTGCGGCTGTCCCCTGGAAAAATCCTTTTCCCGCATCTGCCTAAAAGCGGTGATCCTGCCGGTTTCATCCGTGACGGGGGCATACATCTTCGGAATCTTAAACATCATGCCGTCCAGACTGATGCCGCCGTAGTAATTCCCGTGGGCGTCCCGTTCTTTCTGAAGCAGCACGGTCTTGTCGGAAAGGATAAAACCCTCCATTTCATGCTTATAGACCAGGCCGCAGGGAATCCCGCCAGACTGGGTAATGGCGATTTCTTTGCCCACCGGCTCAAAGGGATTCTCCACCGGCACATCCTCCACCACACGAAAAGCGGTAGGCTTGCCCCGTTTGCTCCGCTCGGCAACTTCATAGATATGGGCATCAATGTAGCTGCCGTTTACCCTGCGGTTGGAGGACTCATAAAAATCCGGGTTGGACGCACAGGGCGTTAAAAGGATACCGCCTTTGACAATGTACTGATCCTGGGTAATCTCACCGGGTTCGATATACCGTTCAAATCGGTTGACCGGCACGACCCGCAAAATCGGCGTTTCCTGTTTTTGCTCCTGCATTTCCTGTGCCGCCAGCACCGCCGCACGCTTTTCCTTTTCAGCAGCTTCCGCTTGTTCCACTAAAAACGCATAGTCTATGGCTTCCAGCTTTGCCTCCTGCAAACGTTCATCGGAGAGCAGTTCATAGATTGCCCTCGACATGGAAAATTCCGGGTTGTCAAGCTGCCCGCCGTCCAATTCCTGAAAATCCTGATTGAAAAAAGTGTAATCGTAGCCGCTGTCACAGGTCTGGATTGCCAGGTAACGGGAACCGCCGTCAATGGACAATCCCACTTCTTCCGGGTTTGGCAGGTTGTTGAGAATCCCGTCAATCATGTTGCAGTTTTGCTCCATGCTCATTTCGGCGGTTCGCAAAGCATTTTGCGGGGCGATTTCTTCCAGCCGTTTCATAAGTTCCTGTGCTGCCTGCACCGCCTGGGGATCACGGCTATCGTCGATAAAGCCCATCAGATAGTTTTTCAGCCCATCCGTTTTTCCCGCAAGCAGCATCGCTTCGGTATCCCGGATGTTCTGTTCTTTGTCCTCAACGGTATCCATGTACTCATAAGGGTCAAAATCCGCCCCAAACTGGTCAAGGGCAGCCGCCAGCCCGTGAATCTCCTCCGGGGCAGGTACTTTTTCTTCATTCCGGTTTATATCCGCCATAGGTTACTCCTTTCCTTTGGTTTTCGGTCTGGGCGACAGCTCTATCTTGTAATTCACATACTTTTCGCCGGTATCCGCCAGCACCACCACAGCGTCATAGAGTACGCCCTTTTTCTCGCTGAACAGACCTTTCATCTTGATACGCCCATTCTTTAAGAGTGCCGCCGCCATCGGTTTGGTCAGTTCCTTGTGCTTGGAAGTGAAAAAGCGGTCGTCTTTCCACATGGAAAACTGGCACTCCCGGTTGGAGCAGAAAAAATTCTTCTTGCCCTCCAGCACATCAGAGCCGCAGCGGGGGCATTTCCCGATAACCTCCCTCTGTTGGAACAGGGAAGTATCCGCTTTGACGGCACTGTACTGGGCAACCAGATCGGACACCATCTGTTCAATGCCGCCCATAAACGCATCAGGGGCTTGTTCGCCTCGCTCCACCGACTTTAAGCCAGCTTCCCACTGGGCAGTCAGCCTAGCGGACTTCACGCTGTCCGGCAGCACCACAATCAGGTTGAACCCCTTTTTTGTGGGAAGAAGCTGCCTGCCCTTGCGTTCCAGGAAACCGCCACGCACCAGCTTTTCCAGCACACCGGCACGGGTGGCAGGTGTGCCCAGGCCCGTGCGCTCTGCGCCCTCGATCTCGGCAAATTCTTCGGCGCTGGCGTGTTCCATAGCTGATAAAAGCAGATCTTCCGTGAAGTGCCGGGGCGGGCTGGTGGTTCCCTCTTTGGTGGAAGCCTCAACCTTTTCAAAGGTCTGCCCCTCTGCAAGCGGCGGCAGGGCTTTGGCATCCTCGTCCTTGGAATCATCCTCCGGCTTCTTTTTCAGCGTAGCAAAGAAAGCCTGTTCCACCGCCTTAAAACCGGGCGATACCACCACACGCCCTTTTGCCGTAAAGGTAACGCCGCCGCAGAGAAGAACAGCCGTGGTATCCTCATAAAGATGTTTTTCCCCCACGGCACACAACAGCCGCACCGTTACCAATGCCAGGATATTGCGCTCCCCGGCAGGAAGTGAGGAGAGGTCAGCGCCGGAAATCTGCTTTGTGGGCAGTAATGCGTGGTGGTCGCTGACCTTGCTGTTATTGATGATACGGGACGCATCCACGCTGAGAGCCGCCACGGAAAATGGCAGGGCGGATGCCGCCAGCTCACACAGCTCTGGAATGGTGTCTTTCATATCCTCCGTCAGATAGTTGGAATCCGTCCGGGGGTAGGTCAACAGCTTTTTCTCATACAGTGCCTGGGCGTAGTCAAGCACCTGCTGGGCGGTATAGCCAAACAGCCGGTTCCCGTCCCGCTGAAGCGAAGTCAGGTCATAGAGCTTGGGCGGCTGTGTGGACTTCTGCTTCTTTTCCACGGACTGCACAATAGCCGCCTGCGTGCTGCAGGCGGCTGAAAGATGGTCGGCGGCTTTTCGGTTCTCACACCGTTCACTGGCGGCGGTAAACTTCCCGCAGTCCAGCACCACCGTATAAAACTTTTCCTTTTTAAAATCGGAAATGGCAGTTTCCCGGTCTACTACCAGAGCAAGGGTCGGGGTCATAACCCTGCCGATGTTCAAAGTTTTCCGGTACAGGGTAGAAAACAGCCTGGTGCCGGAAATGCCCACCAGCCAGTCCGCCTTGGCACGGCACAGGGCAGCTTGATACAAAAGATCATACTCTGCACCGGGGCGCAGGTTCTCAAATCCCTCCCGGATTGCGGAATCTTCCATACTGCTGATCCACAGCCGTTCAAAGGGCTTTGTGCATCCAGCATGGTCATAGACCAGCCGGAAAATCAATTCCCCCTCACGCCCCGCATCCGTAGCGCACACAAGGCTTTCCACATCCGGGCGGTTCATCAGGGAAACCAGCACCTCATACTGGTCTTTTTTATCCGGTGCCACCGTGTATTTCCATTCTTCCGGGATAATGGGCAGATCTTCATAGCACCATTTGGAATACCGGGCATCATAAGCGTCAGCCGCCGCCAGCCCGATGAGATGCCCCACACACCAGGACACCACATAGCCGTTACCCTGCAAATATCCCTGTCCACGTTCCTTTGCGCCCAGCACGGCGGCTAAACTCTGCGCCACGCTGGGCTTTTCTGCAATTACTAACTTCAAGCCGTTTTCCTCCTTTCGCTCATCAGCTTTTTGTAGCAGATACCCACACAGCGCCACCCCTTGCCATAACCACAGTCATAGCAGGGGGAATCGGGGGCAGGTGCCGGCCTTTCCTCCGACACCTGCCGCCCAGCGGGTTTCTGCTGCATCATCCGTTCCAGTCCGGGGTTATCAGAAAACAAGGTCATCGTCGCCCTCGATGGGAATATCCTCGTTATCTTCCTCATAAAGCCTGCGCTGTTCGGCTTCTTCTTCCTCGGAAAGTTCCTCCTGACCTGCATCCTCGCCGGTTGCTTCCTCATCTTCGTTGACAGTAGGCTCCTCCGGCCCCTCAAACTCAAAATCGTCGATGTCCTCGGCATCATCCAGATCATGCTTCGGCTTATAAACCTTGAAATAGTAGCCCAGGCCGCCAGCCGCCAGCGCAGCCACGATCACAAGGAACATCATACTGTTGTTACTCTTGGGGGCGGGCTGCTCCGGTTCGGGTTCCGATGTTTCCGGTTCTGACGGTTCCTCCGGCTCGGCAGGAGCGGCGGGTTCCGGCTCTGACGGTGCGGTCGGTGTGACAGTCTGGCTGTCCGTGTCTTTTTGTGCCAGCGCCATCAGGTCGCTTTCCGTTACGGCATTGAGGAAATACACATTTTCGCTGTCACGCTGCTTGTCGATAATAAGGTAAAACACATTTTCATCCGGGGTCATAATGGTATAGAACTCCTTGCCCTGTTCATCGCTAGCGTTATCAACCACCGTGGCGCTGCCATCCGGGGTAAACGGGTTATCCTCCGTTTCCTCCGTGGCAACCGGGCTTACCGCAGACGGGTCTTTTTCGATATCCGCTTTATTAGAGGAAGAAATAGTGCCGCCGGTAGGCTTTGCCGTCTGCCCGGTAGAAGCAGTCCCGCCAGTGCCAGACTGTGAAAGCGTGGTGCCGGTGCCCCCGCCCGTGGGCGTTGTAACCGTGGATGCAGGAACAGACGGACTGGTGGGAGAACTGGAAGTCTTATCGCTGTCTTTTTTCGGTTCCTCATAATAGGGATTGTTAAGCTGGGTCATGCGGCTTTTATTCCCGGCACGGTCAGTGGCCTGGATCGTGATCTGCTCATAATTGTCCGCATAATCTTTCAGGCGAATATCCAGAGTGCCATTATTCAGCTTGGAAAAGGAATTGCCGCAGACGTAGATTTTATCCACGCCGGAAAGGTCATCGCTTGCTTCCACACGGAGCAGCTCGCCCTCAATCCCCGCACGGATCGTCGGGGCTTCCCGGTCAAAGACCTCAATGTAACGGTTCTTGGTGTGGGACTTTCCGTTTTTATCGGTTACGGTCACATAAATGGTGCAGTTTTCGGAGATTTCCAGGGATACCTTGTCTTTATCCACCAGATCGTCCGTTAAATCAATCCAACTGCCGCCGCTGTTAATCTTGGCTTCCACGGTATCCCAGCCGGTTTTATTGACATCCTTAATGCGGATTTCCACGTTTGCCCGATTGGTGTACCAGCCGTCCGGGGCAAGAATGGAAATGGTAAACTTGGGGTCAACCACTTCCGGCTCCTTGCCCTCGCATTTTGTCAGGTCATTCTTGCAGATCTCGCAGCCTGTATTGACCGCACCAGCGGCACATTTATCGGTGCAGGTGCATTTTTCCGGTTCGGCAGGCGGTTCCGGCTCCGTGGGCGTATCCGGTTCCGTAGGCTGTTCCGGCTCCGTGGACGTATCCGGTGCTTTCCCGATGCACTGTGCCCGGTCAGACTGGCAGACAGCACAGTCAGGATTCACCGCACCCTCCTGGCACAGAACCGTGCAGATACAAGCTGCCAGTTCTCCTGCCGGGGGAGCGGTACACAAATCCATATCGGCAGCGCAGGCGGGGCACTCGGTATTGTGATCGCCCTTGGTGCATTTCTTCTCGCAAAAACAGGGCAGCGTGTTCGGCTCTGCCGCTTGCCCTTTGCAGGCATCGGCATTTTCCTTACACACCGGGCATTCCTGATTGGGAGTTTCCACAGAGCATTTCGTATCACAAATGCAGGCGGGCGCATCGTTGCCCGATACGTCCTGCGCCGCAGCCATGCCCAAAAGGGGCATCGTCAAAAGGAAGATGGAGAGCATCATGCAGACCATTCCGGTCAGCCGCTTACTCCGCTTCATGTTCAGATTCTTCATGTTCGTTATCCTCGCTTTCCATAAAATCAGGCGTCCCGGCTTTAGAGCCACGGAACGCCTTGATAAATGCTGCCAGTTCCTCCGGGGCTACATCCAGCCCACGAACCATACCGACAATCTCCATATTTTCCAGTTCGGTCTTTTGCTGCTCCAGTTCCCTAAGCCGGGTCTGCTGGACAGCGATTTTTTCTTTTACCTTGTCGATCTCCGACAAGACTTTCTGCAACTTGTTACTCAAGTCAAAACCTCCTTAATTTAATCTGCCAATAGCATAGAAATGCTGCGACCAATAACTGCTGTCAGTCCTTGCGTACTGGATGGGCGACCCACAGTGGATCATCATATTGTTGCCGACGTAAATTCCCACATGGCTCACCGGCCCTGGGGAGTTATAAGTGCCGGTAAAGAAAATAATGTCGCCGGGCTTGGCTTCTGACATTGGGATATGGGCGCATTGGTTATAAATGCCCTGGGCGGTGGTGCGGGGCAGGTTGTGGACGCCGCTGTGCGTGTAAACGTAGCAGACAAATCCGCTGCAATCGAAGCTGGTGCTTGGAGAAGAACCGCCCCAGACGTAGGGGAACCCTAAGTATTTTTCGGCTTCTGCGATCAGTGCGGCAAAATCAGGGTCAGCCAGGGCTTCCCCCGGAATGTCGTAATCTTCACCAGCGCTTTCATTGGCGTAAATATCGCTGCCGAACAGATAGGGCTTATTCCCCTTTAAGGAAAGGGTAGCCGTATAGCGTTCTTTCTGCTCCTCGTCCAAGTTCTCCAGGGCAACCGCCCCGAACCCTTTATTTCTAAGGGTCACATAGAGGATGTAATACTCGTATTCCTCCTCATCCTCTGTGGTTTCCCCGGTTTCCGGGTCGGTGGAAGTAACCGTGCGGGTTCTGATCTCCACCACCTCACGGGTAGTCAGGCTGTACTGCCTGTCGAACATGGTTTCCATTTCTGCCTGCACCTGGGCAGGCGTAAAAGCGTCAAACTTTGCCGTCAGATAGGAAATCAGTTCATTGGGGTTATGCCCGATGCTGTCCACATCGTACCGATATTCATCATAGCCGGGATGGGTGCGCTCGATGTTTGCCAGTTCATTTTGCAGAGCGGTTTCCAGGGCGGTGTAATTGGCTTCTGTCTGAATGATGTCGGGATCTTCCGAAGTGTAGGAAGTGCCCAGCACGGCGCTCATGGCTCCATCCATCATCACAGAGCAGGAAGAAAGGGACGAAAACACCATAATAATCAGCATGGCAATCGCACCAGCCATCACCAGCCCGCCTTTATGCTCCTGCACCGCAGTCGCCACGGTCTGACCGATGCTGCCAAACATATCCTTTGCTTTCTGAACAAAAGCTGAACCCTGTTTCTCAGCCTGCTTTGCTTTCCGAAACTCTTTGGCATACTGGTGCTTGATGCGCTGTTTCTGAATAAGACGCTTGACGGTGTTTTCCTGCAATTCCGGGTTATCCCGGACAGCGGCACGATAAGCGGCACTGACATTCGCCCGGTTGACCTGGGCTTCCAGCTTCTCCACACGCTTATACGGGGCGTTCTGCCGGTACTTGCGGATTTCATGGCTGGCGAGAGCAGCGGCCCCCTCAGACGCAAGCTCTGTCCGATGGGCGGCTTTCGTACCCACGTTTTCTTCCTCCACCTGATGAATCTTGGAGTGGACGGTGGCGCTGGCACTCTGTACCATGCGCCTGCCCGCCTTTTTCGGCAGGGCTTCCTGCCCTCGTTTTTTCTCCACTTCCTCAAACCGGAGTGTGTGCTTCAGCTTGCTTTTTTCGGGATCAAGTTCTTTTTGCAAGCGCAGCTTTTTCTTCTTAGGCACTTTCTTTTTCGCCTTTTCCAGCTTCGTGCCCAAAACCTCCGCCTTGTGTTCCGCACGGGCAGCCCGTTCCTCCGGGGTGAAATTCAGCCGTTTGCTGCGCTCCACATCATCAGCATCGTAGATGTTGGCTTTTTTCTTCATGGCAGACCTCCTTATGCTGCCAAATCCGCAGGCTTCGTGGTCATAACCTGGTACAGCTTCGTATCCGTGGGGAACTTATCGACAAAGGGAATGATTTTATCTCCAAAGAACAAAAGCCCCTCACCGGCGTCACTGTTCGTGATGTGACCCAGCTCCTGGGGAGAGATACCAAGACGCTGCGCCAGAATGTTCCGGTCGCTGGCCGCCTGGTTCAACATCAGGATAAAATCGCTGTTTTCCAGGATATTTTCAATCTCCGGGCTTTCCAGCAGATCCTTGACGTTCTGCGTCAGAGCTGTCGGGATGCCATTCCATTTTCGGAATCTCTTGTAGATTTCTGCGGTGTAGGCAGCCGTCTGCGGCTCCTTTAAAAGCAGGTGGAACTCATCTAAGTAGATGCGGGTGGTCTTTCCGGCATAGCGGTTTACGGTGGTGCGCTGCCAGATGTTATTCTGGACGGTCAGCATACCGGGCTTTTTCAGGTTCTGCCCCAGACCGCTGATGTCATAGCAGGCCACACGGTTATCAACATTGACGTTGGTTCGGTGGTTCAGATAATTGAGGGAACCAAACACATACAGTTCCAGTGCCGTGGCAAGTTCCTGTGCCTGTTCTTCCTGCTGTGCCCGCAGGCACTCATACAAATCCCCCAGGATCGGCATATTCTCCGGCCTGGGGTCTTTGATAAGCTGGCGGTAGATTTTCGGGATACAGCGGTCAATGACCGATTTCTCAATGGGCTTTAAGCCGCCCTGGGCGGCGGACAGAATCAGTTCACAGAATGACATGATAAAGTCCGCTTTCATCAGAAGCGGATTCTCGCCGGTATTCGTGGTCAGATCTACATCCAGCGGATTGATATAATCGTGGCTGTCCGGGGCAAGCCGGATCACCTGTCCCGAAAGCTGCTGGCACAGGGAAGTATATTCATTCTCAGGATCGAGGAACAAAATGTCATCCGTGGTATGCAGATAGACGTCTGCCGCTTCTCGCTTGCAGCTAAAGGATTTACCGGAACCGGGAGTGCCAAGCACCACTCCGTTGGGGCACTTGAGCGTTTTGCGGTCAGCCAGAATCATCCGGTTTGTGGTAGCGTTTAACCCATAATAAACGCCTTTGGGCTGGAATACCTCACAGGCACGGAACGGCAAAAAGATTGCCGTCCCGCTGGTGGTAAGCCCACGCTGGATTTCCACCTGGTTGATGCCGATGGGCAGCGCAGACACAAAGCCCTGTTCCTGCTGATAGTCCAGCCGGATCAGATCGCAGTTCTGGGTATTGGTAATGCCGTTTGCGGAGTAAATCAGGTTTTCCAGCTTCTGACGGCTGGACGCCGCATGGACAACCAGGATCGTGACCATAAACATTTTCTCGTCATGGTTCTGCAAATCCTCCAAAAGTTTCTGGGCTTCCTTGCCGAATGTCACAAGATCGGGCGGCAGGATGTCCATATCAAAACCGGAGCGGACGGCCCGTTTCTGTTCGTCGATCTTTGCCTTATCCAGATCACTCAGCTTGCGCTTGACTGCTTTCAGGGCGGCATTCTGGTCGAGGGCTTTAGCATGGATGCTGACGATCTGGCTTCCCTCCATGTTTAAAATGCTGTTTAACAGCGTATCATACAGTTTGGTCGCCCGGATCTGCAAAAAAGAAACCGCTCCAAAAGATGCGCCGGAGCGGAAGTAACGCCCATCCTTGAAGAAGAACGAGCTGGGGGCGATATAGTCTTTGCTGGACAGCCCGGTGTGCTTTAAGGAATCCCAGTTAAAACGGAACTTCCGGTTTTCCTCCAAATGCAGGCACCGATGGAGAATCGTCAGCCGCTCATAACCGTCCATCGGATGTGCGGCAACCGTCAGGGCACGGAAATGCCCCACCACATCATTGTCGATCTGCTCCAGGCGGGAACGGGCCTGCCTGATGCCGTCTGCTTCGATAGTATAGGTCAGGCAGATACGGCGCTCATACCGGCTCTTGGAAACCTGCCGCACCAGCATATCGCTGTATTCCTTTCGGATTTCATCGAACTGGTCGCCCTGTGGGTTAAGGGCAAGCATTTTCCGGTACTCCACCAGGTCTGCCGGATAGCAGATCACGGAAAGTTCAAAGCCCACAGACGGCCCGAAATAGTTGACCAGCTTGCAGTAAAGTTCAAACAAAACCGCCTTTTCATCGTCAGACGCTTCGGCATAGTTGATGTCATCGCAGAGGACGCTTTTACTGTAAAGCCGGTTCGTGATGCGGCAGATGCCGTCCGGATACATTTCTTCATAGGGAATGGTCTGCTGGGCGGTCTTTGCGATTTTACCCTCTTTTTTTGCCCGCCGGATTGCCTTTTCCACACGCCTTTTGTCGGCGGCGGTCAGCTTGGTGTCGGGCCGGATCACGAGATGTTCCCAGCCCACGGCTGTTCTTGCCGGTGGCTTTGTTCTGAATGGAAACAAGTTGTTGTACCTCCTTTTCATAGCGTGCCTGCCGCTCCAGGGCGGCAAACCGGTTGTTGGTCTGGTAAGGTCTGGCCGCAGGTGCAAGCAGTCGGACACGGATGATATTTTTCAGAATCTTTTCCAAAGGCTGCCCGTTCTTCTCGTACAGCCCGAACAGCATAAAGGGCGCTGCCAAGGCAATCAGAAGAAGCAGGGCAAGGTCATTCCCCAGGGAGTGCCGGGTCAGGAAGTAAGTGCCCACGCCTGCAATCCCGCCCAAGGAAAAGCAGACAATCTGGCGCTTGGTCAGCCCAAAAGCCACCTTGTCCTTAACCTCGGTCAAGTCTTTGGTAATCGTCACATAAGCCAATCGAAACCCTCCTTTCTCAAAACTTAGTGTGCGTTTAGGATGCTTTTCGCCACGGAGCCGGTCTTAAACAGGCTGAAGCACAGAAGCACTGTGTAGGCAGCGCAGCTCCAGATAGAAGCCTGCAAATCCCCGCCCAGGGAAAGAGCATTGACCAGCACGGCATAGATGCCGACACAGATCATGATTAAGAAGCCTTGCAGCCCCAGGGCGGCAAGCCCCCGGACGTAGTTGGTGCCGATGTTGCCCCATTCCCGGTTCATAAAGGTGGCAAAGGGCAGCGGGCCGACACTGGCGTAAATATAAATTTCAATCATCCTGCCATACAAAATGACCGTGATGATAAGCCCCATCGCTTTCATGGCAAAGGATACGACCCAGGTTTCCAGCATCAAGGCAAACAGATCTCCCAGCCCCGTGGCCTGAAGCTCCGTCGTGATGTTGGCGATTGCAGAGGAAATGTCGATGCTGGCGTTGGTATCTATGACACCGGCACTCCTTTGAACCATTGTCTGTGCAACCTGAAAAACCGCCATGATGAAATCAAAGGTATGATTAACGATGATTGCCGCCGCCGCTGACTTGAACGCCCATTTGAAGAACATAAAGGTATCAATGTCGTGCATATTGTTCTTCTCGATAATCATGGAAATCAGTTCATAAGTCAGGACGGCGGCGATCACAAGCCCCGCTATGGGGACTACCACATTCTTAGACAGCGTAAGAATAATGGAAAAGACGCTGGAGTTCCAGGACTCCGGCGTCTTTCCCACTTCGGTTGCGATTGTGGCGACCTTGCTGTTGACATCGCTAAACATACTCGACAGATTGCCAGTGATGGCTCCGATTAAGAAGTCTTTCAGCCACTGTTCAATGGCGTCGATTATGCTTTGCATAAGCCGCTACCCGTGCCGATTAGACGGTAATCAGGCTGGACAGCAGCGGAACCACCTTCAGACCGAGAAGCATAATGCCGCCGCCCGCCATAAGCTGCTTGACACCCTGGCTTTTGGAAGCAGGGTTGTCGGCCCCGTAACCTTCCATGAGGTTGACCACACCCCATACGCCAACGCCGCCGCCCAGGGCAACAACCAGAGTAGACATCGTAGAAACAGCAGTCGTAAAGAAACTCATAATAAAATCCTCCTTGAATTTAAAAAACATGTTGATATGTTGTCGGTTTGGTTTTTGGATTGGAGCAGCCCCCTTTCAGGCTCTGCCCGGACGGGCGGACGGATATGCTTTTTCATCCGCACCGCCGTTTTGGAAAATTCCGGGCAGATCGGGGTTTTCTCCGGGGAGCGGTTATAAAAATCTGCCATTGAACCATAAGAGAAAGCGCCGTTTAACGCCTTGGCTATCGTTTCCAATACATGAACCGCTTCGTCGTAAAATCCCATTTTGACCTCCCATGTGATGAAATTGCCGGTGTCCGGCTGGTTTTGGGCAAAAAAAGAAAAGGCTCCACCGATTTCAAAGCCCACAAAGGGGCATCGGTGGAGCCTTTAGGCAGCCGCTTGGGGCTGTTCTATCTCTCCGAGGTCATAGACCTCAAATTCTTCTTCCGGCTTGACTTTGAGCCGGTGTTGCAGGTATGTCTTTACATCAAAGGTAAACTTGGGGTTGGCGTCTGCCGTGTACTTGTACTGGGGATGCTTCGTCAGATCATACTTCTTGGAGTAGAATGGGCGGACACCCTGCACCTGGACGATGCAGCGGCTGGAGGGCATGACAGCCAGCTCATCCACGCTCATCAGTTCTTTGCCCAGCTTCTGATAGTTCAGACCGTAGGTACGCTGGGCACCACGGGAATCGCTTTCATTCATGGTGTCAATGGTTTCTTTTCCCAAAAGCCCGGACACCATCTTTAAGCTGCTTTCCTCTTTCCCGCCCAGAAACAGCATGGTTGAGCAGCACCCGGCAACGGTTTCCGCATTGTCCTTATACATTCCTTTAAGCTGGCTGAACGTCTGGAGGACGATGTGGGCAGATATATTCCTCGACCGGATCACGGAAACCAAATGCTCCCAGTTCGGAATTTTTTGGTTTGCGAACTCATCAAACAGGCAGGTTACATGGATCGGGAGCCTGCCATGATAGACTTTCAACGCCCGGTCGCACAGTACGTTGAACATCTGGGAGTACATCATGGCTGAAATGAAGTTGAACGTCGGGTCGGTATCGGAAACCACCGCAAAGAGGGCGGTTTTCTCGTCACCCAGCTTTTCAAGCTCTAATTCATCATAGGACATCATCTCCCGGACGGCGGCAATATCAAATGGGGCTAATCTGGCACCGCAGGAAATAAGTATGCTTTTTAAAGTTTTGCCCGCCGCCATCTTAAATTTTTTATACTGCCTTGCCGCAAAGTGGTCGGGATTGCGCTGTTCCAACTGTTCAAACAGCAGGTCAACCGCTGATTTAAAGTTCTCGTCGTCCTCCCGGCACTCGCAGGCGTTGAGCATATCCAGCAGGGTATTCATGTTGCGCTCCTCGGCTGGGGCTTCATAGTAGATATAAGCGATCAGGGCCTGATACAGCAGGGCTTCCGCTTTCTGCCAGAAATCGTCCCCGCCTTTGGCTTCTCCCTGGGTATTGGTCATAATAACCGTGACAAGGGTGAGAATGTCCGTTTCGCTATGGAGATAGACAAAGGGGTTATAGTGCATGGAACAGGAAAAATCAATAGTATTTAGAACCTTGATTTTGTATCCGCCACGCACCAGTGCCCGCCCGACTTCCTCAATGACCGTGCCTTTTGGATCGGAGCAGACATACGATGCGTTCATCTGGAGAAGATTGGGCTTGATATGGTAGCGGGTCTTTCCCGAACCACTCCCCCCAATGACCAGCACATTCAGATTGACGTTTCTCTTTTCGGGGTCTGCAATTTTTCCCAGCGTCAGACGTTCCGTTTCGGACAGCAGGATATTCTGCGAAAAATCCGGGTCGATGAACGGCTCAATATCTTTTGCATTTCCCCATCGGGCAGTCCCATACTCCGCACCACGCCGGTATTTCCGGGCATTCTTGGATTTCTGATACACGATAAACCACAGCAGAGCGCCGCAGGCAGCCCCCACCAGCAGGTCAAACGGATGCAGGCTGGGCAGGGGACTGGCAAAGGCTTCCCCGATTTTGAGGAACGCCCCAAAAATCCGATCCAGCACATCGCCGCCGGATGCCATGCGGTACGCCTGCCCCAGCTTGGTAGCCATCAGGCCGACCAGGATATACGGCAAAGCCGCTTTTAGCAGCTTGGAAGTATTGATTTTCGGCAATTTCTTCATCTGTCCACCTCCTGGCTCTTGTTCCGGGAGAGGGATTTTGCCATATCCTTGACCACTTCCTGGAGTTTGGAAAGCTGCTTGCGGATGGACGGCTTCTCCTTGGACTGGCTTTTCACGACTTTACCGGAATATTCCCGGAATGCCGCCGTCAGTGCATCGGCATCTTTACTCTTGAAAAAGACCAGATACCGGGGCGGCTGTGTGGAAGCATCCTTTTTGAGAGCAAAGTCAATGCCGTATTTCCTGGCAACTTTCTCAAAAGACTTGATGTTACCGTCGGTGATTTCGATGTTGCTGACCCCAGCTCCCTGCCGGACAAGGTGTTTCACACTCTGTTTGCCCTTGTAGACCTTGGGATTTTTCTGCTTCTTCTCCATTTCCGCAAGGGCTTTCAGGAGTGCGGCTTTCAGCACATTGGCGGTCAGCTTGGTGGCTTTGATACTAATCGCCACCGATTTGTTTTCAACTTCTTCCTGCAAACCTCATCACTCCTTTCTCTGGCAGGAATGCTGAAAAAGGAAATGGTCTAAGGCGGAACCACCAGCCGGTGCAGCAGAAACAGCGTCAACCGGTACAGGTAATCAGGCATCAGCCCTCCACCTCGTTTTCTCCCTGAGCATGGATTTTCAGAATGCCATCCAGGGTAGTGGCGGTAATGCCCAGCCGCTGTGCCACGGCAATATCGTTTTTAACGGACTCGTCAACTTCGTCCCCGCAGACGATCAGCACATGGCTCCGGCGCAGAAGTTCACGCCCAATGTCAATGCCGTCCTTGTGTTCGGCAGGAATGGAATCACGCAGGAAATGGGGAAGATAGAGAACCGGGCAGATCGGGGTAAACCCGGCTTCATAGACTTTGCGGCAGTACACCGCCGCCTGGTCAATGACGGTAAACTCGCCGCCTTTCCAGACGGCTGTAATGTAGGCAAATGGCTTTTTCATGGGGAAGCTCCTTTCTCCGGCTGTGCCGGGTAGCAAACGAGCAACCCCGTGTCAAGAATGAAAATGAACGCACACCGTGCGTTCTTGACACAGTGCTGTTCATTTGCATTTTTGCAGTTAAGGGGGCTGGCCAGGAACCGACGCAGCCGCCCATAGGTGATTATGAAAAAAGCAGTTACCCACCGCCGTAAAGGTCATGGTTGACCAAAGCTGTGTAGTAACTGCTGATAGTGGTAGGGGCATTATACAAGGCGGTAAGCAGATACGCCCGGATGTTTCGGACTTTGGTGGTATTGGATTTCAAACTGCTCACCACATAGCTGATATGCTCTGAATTGAGTTTTAGCAGGCGGCTCTTTACGACCTCTAAAGGAAAATCCTGACCGCCTATGCGGATCATGGGCTTTGTGCTGCATACCGTGTCCACCATGATGTCAACAATCTCGTCCAGAATGTCGGCATCATAGCCGAGCTGCCTGCGAGTGATCTCGTACTCAATATTCTCCATGATAATCTGACGATAGACACGCATCGTATCCATCGCATCTGCCGCAGGCGATTTATCTTCCGGCAGCCCCCTGACCGGATAGATAGATGGTTCAGTATCACTCAATTCAGTATCTTTTATCTCAGTATTATTAGAGGCCGTTTTTTGGAAGTCTTGACTTCCAGATTGCGGAACTTTAGACTTCCGTTTTTCGGAAGTCAAGACTTCCGCATTCCGAACAAAGTTCTTAACGTAGATTTTTGTCGGCTTTCCCTGGCCTTGCTTTTTGCGCTCGATCAAGCCCGCCTTATCCAGTTCCCCAAAAAGGGAAACGGCTTTGGTATGCCCGCAGCACAGATATTCCAAAGCATCCTCCAGGGTAAAGAAAATGAATACCCGGTTGTATTCGTCCAGCCAGCCATTCCGAACTGACAGCCCCATACGGTCAAGCATAAGCCCGTACAGGATTTTGGCGTCGGAAGATATGCGCCGGTAGCTGGGGTCAGTGAACAGCACTTTGGGTATCCGGTAAAAAGTGAACTGTTCCGCTTCATCTCCGTAGAAGTAGTCCAGCATGGCAAGGTCTGGCATGAATGACACCTCCCTCCTAAGAAATTCTAAATGCTTAAAACAAAAGGTGCTGCCCGAAAGCAACACCTTTTAAATCTGAAACTGGCATCTCTATTCTGTTTTTCTATGGAATCATCTGGAAATGCTTGAGCGCATCCATAATCGCCGCTTCTTTCTCCGGCGGGCACTTCGGCACTTTGGCATCTTCTTTTTTTGACTGGTTATAGTTCTTTCTCTCGATAATGCCACATTTCCGTTTTATTTGGGCGATATAAAGCTGACTGACTTTAAAGCCGAATTTTTCAAGTACATAAGCCTTGATTTCATCGTAAGTGGCTTTACTCTCCGCTGCCGTCAAATCCAACTCATCCATCGTGATTTCCACCTCAATATGATGCTTGACATTTAGTTTGGACAATAAACATACCGTCTCGATATGAACCGTATTCGGGAACTGATCTACCGCTGTAGCTCGCTTAACTTTATATCCTGCTGCCTCAAACACTTCCAGATCTCTCGCAAGACTTGTCGGTTTACAACTGATATATACCATCTGTTCAACCCCAAAATCAATAATCTTCTGAATCGCTTTTGGATGGATTCCATCTCTAGGAGGGTCAAGTACGATAAAGTCTGGCTTATCTTCTAATTCATCCACAACCTTTAATACATCTCCTGCAATAAATTCACAATTATCCAATCCATTTAATTCTGCGTTGACTTTCGCTGCCTCTACCGCTTCCTCAACGATCTCAACTCCAACAACTTTCTTAGCAACTGGTGCTAACATCTGCGCGATCGTTCCAGTTCCACTATACAGATCAAAGATCACTTTATCTTTTGTCTCCCCAACAAAATCTCTGGCAGTCTTATAAAGTATCTCCGCCCCTAATGTGTTTGTCTGGAAGAATGAAAATGGTGAAATCTTGAATTTTAATCCTAAAATTTCCTCATAGAAATAATCCTGTCCATATAAAATATCTATTTTGTCTGCCTGTACCACATCTGCAAGGCTGTCGTTTGTTGTATGAAGAATCCCAATGATCTTTCCACTCAATGGTAATTCTAATAATGTATCTCGAAGTTTGGTAAGATCTGCTTCTACCTGCGATGTCGTTACAATATTTACCAAAATATCTCCAGAACTTTCTGCTCTTCTTACAACTAAATGTCTGAAATATCCTTCATGTCGCATCTTATGATAGAATGGCAGCTCCATCTGTTGTGCGATATTTAATGCACATTTTACGATCAGATTGTAATCATTGTCCACAATCTGGCAGTCTGTGATGTTTACAATATCATGGAATGTGTTCTTTTTGTGCATTCCCAATGCTAATGGACCGTCTTTTACCTCATCACCAAAAGAGAATTCCATTTTATTGCGATACCCATGCACTTTGGGACTTCCTTTAATTTCTTCCCATATATCATCATTGACATAATCTTTTAACAGATCACGTACCATTCCTTCTTTGATCTTTAACTGGTTTTCATAAGATACCGTCTGATAAAAACATCCACCGCATATTCCAAAGTGTGGACAGACTGGTTTTGCATCTTCTAATGGAGATTTCTCTAATACATCTAACAATCTTACCACACAGCCACTTTTTCTCTTCTTGGTAACCTGCCCTTTGATCGTCTGCCCATCAATGACACCTTTGACTGTAACTTTCTGATCTTCGCAGATAAATGTTCCCTTATTCGGGAATTCTGTCTTTATGATCTTTCCTTCAATGATATCTTTTTTCTTCATTGTCATCCCTTTCTTATCTTATCAAATCAAACCTATCGCAGAAAAAAGATGGAAATACCACCTACGATACTTCCATCATTCATATTATAGCATTAATTCGTCAAACTGTTCTTTGTAATATCCATGGGCATAATGTGCCTGTCCTTCTTCGTCAATCTCCATAATAAGAAATGTTGGCTTCCTTCCTGGCTGACGAGGATAAGATATACTTCCTGGATTCAAGATCGTTACATCATCCCCAATCTCAATATATGGCACATGAGTATGTCCATACATTACAACATCATATCCATATTCCAAAGCATGTTCTCTTAAATAATCCACACCTGAGTTTACATAATAGCCATGTCCATGAGTCACTAATACTTTATAATCGCCAATTCTCACTTCTTCTTCGCTTGGCAGATCTAAGTAGTAATCATTGTTGCCTGCGACCATAACTACTGGGCAGTCCGCTATTTCTCGTATGTATGAATCTCCACGTTCCACATCTCCGCAATGAATCATCATATCGATGTCGCCTACCTGTTTTAAAACTCCCTCGATATCATCATTGCGTCCATGGGAATCACTGATCACCAATATCCTCATAAACTTTCTCCTTGTTTTATTTACAAAACTTCTCGTATACGTCTCAGTGCTTCGCCTCTGTGACTGATCGCATTCTTCTCATCACTGCTCAGTTCGGCACTATACTTCCCATATTGTGGTAAATAGAAGATCGGATCATATCCAAATCCATTCTCTCCTTTGATCTCATATCCTATAATTCCTTCCATAGTACCACGAATTACCTTCGTTTGTCCATCTGGAAATGCAGCTGCGACCGCACAAACGAATCTCGCGCTTCTCTTCTCTTCTGGTACATCTTTTAATCTTTCAAGGATCACACTGTTTTTCTTCACATAAGAAGTATCTTCTCCAAGATATCTGGAAGAATAGATTCCAGGTTCTCCATTTAGTGCATCAATTTCTAATCCTGAATCATCTGCAAGTGTTAACTGTCCTGTGACTTCCATCACTGCTTTTGCTTTGATCAACGCATTTTCTTCAAATGTTTTTCCATCTTCTACAATGTCAATGTCTACTCCTGCTTCTTTCATAGAAATGATCTCGTATTTGGATTCATCAAGGATCTCTCTGATCTCTTTCATCTTATGTTCGTTGCCCGTGGCAAAGATTAATCTCTGTTTCATTATTTTCTCCTTCTTGGCGGTTTCGGTCCAAGGTACTGGTAAAACTCTCCTCGGATCATTCCATTGTAAACTTTACGTTTCTTTGTTGGTTTTCCAAGATATTTTTCTGTATCCTCATAAGAAGTGATGACATACTTAGACCATGTATCCAAGCGGTCAAATGCTTCTTTCATCTCTGTATATAGCTGTGGGAGAGTCTCCTGATCTTCCAGTCGTTCTCCATATGGAGGGTTTGCAATGATAAATCCATATGGCTTTGGATGTCGTAAATCTTTGACTTCTCTTTGCTGAAAATGAATCAAGTGATCAACTTCTGCATCCTGAGCATTCTGTCTTGCGATCTTTAACATTCTTGGATCTTTGTCATATCCCTGAAGATCCATCTCTACATCATGATCAACCAGATCATTTGCCTCATCAATAGCATCATACCATGCTTTCTTTGGCAGGAAATTATTCCAATGTTCAGATTCAAAAGAACGATTCATTCCTGGTGCCATATTCATCCCCATCATTGCCGCTTCGATCAAAAATGTTCCACTTCCGCAGAATGGATCGACTAAGATTCGATCCTTATGCCATGGTGTGAGCATAAGAAGAGCTGCTGCCAGTGTCTCACGGATTGGTGCTTCACTGACCAACTTACGGTATCCTCTCTTATGAAGCGGTATACCTGTTGTATCTAAACTAATCGTCACCTGATCCTTTAAAATAAATACGCGGACCGGATAATCATCTCCATCTTCATTAAACCATGATACTTTGTATTTAGACTTCATACGATCAACCATAGCCTTCTTGACAATTGACTGGATATCCGGTGCGCTAAACAATTTACTCTTCGCTGTTGATGCCTTCTTTACCCAGAAACGTCCATTCTCTGGAATATAATCTTCCCATGGAAGTTTCTTTGTTCCTTCAAACAGATCATCAAATGTATATGCTTTAAAAGAACCTATTTTTAATAAGATTCTTTCTGCTGTTCTTAAAAATATATTCGCACGGGCAATCCCATCTAAATCTGTACGAAATGTTATTCGCCCGTCTTCTACTTTAACAATTTCATATCCTAAGTCCAGGATCTCTCTTTTTAATACTGCTTCCAGCCCAAAATGGCATGGTGCAATCAGTTCAACTGTCTTCACTCAATTCTCCTTTGTATTTTTATTCTGTTCCTATTCTACCGTTTTCCTTATTTTTCGTCAACTGTCAACTTTTGTAACATGCTAAGCCTCTGACTTATTTTGTTCTTTTTCTTTCATATAATAATAGACACCACCGATGATATTATAAACTTCAAATCCATCTTTCCTCAAGTGTCTGGCTGCCATCATACTCTGTCCGCCGAAATCACAATAAACAACGATCTTTTTCCCATCCATCTGTTCATAACACTCTTTTAAGATTCCATAGGGACAGCTGATCGCATTTTCTAAATGCCCTTCTTTGTACCGTTCTTCCTCTCTGACATCCATCAAAATATAATGCTTTTTATCTTTTGAAAGCTTGATCCCTTCTTTTAATGATATATTTTCAAATTCCATAAAAGTCCTCTTTTTGTTAACATATGCACATCACAGACTCTTGGAACTAACAAGTATTTTCTATAGAAAAGAGGAATCCTTATGCCGATTTCACAAGGATTCCTCTTTTCTAATTAATACTCATCATTTGCATTTTTGCTGCTGTTTGTTGAACTATTCTGACTTTTGTTTTTATTCTGGTTCTTTGATCTGTTAGATCCTCCGCTGTTGCTTGTATTGGAAGACTGATTTTTGTTACTTGAATTCGAACAATTTTTTGCCATGTTCATTCTCCTTTCTTTTTAATACAGCATTATTTTGTGCGAAATCTCTTTCATATATACACAAAAAAAATTATTTTACTTTTATTTTACTTTTTTTAAAAAAATCACTTGATTTTTTTCAACCAATCATATATCATGAACTTATCGAGGATATGTTTATTTTCGATTATAACCCCTTATTAATTTATTTATACTCCCCTCAAAAAGAGCAGATTTCCCTATCTGCTCTTTTTACTATTTATCTTTAATGTTTTTAAAAATGTACAAATGATTTTATTGACATTTTCTATAGTATGTGTATAATTAAGATTGTTCAAGAACAAAGGCGTTCCGATCATAGGATTGGAGCGCCTTTTTTTGTATATCAATGGTAATTCCTTGGGTCTTCTCCATCGATATACGAAATTCTTTCTTAAGACTTTATACATAACCGCGTACTAGTTTTTGACAAGTTTTTGGCATCTTGCAGACAAGAGTAACGGACACATCATTGACTTGAACACAGACTTGCTATGTTGACTAGAATGAGACTAACAATGACGACTAGAAATGAGACTAGAATGAGACTGACAATGACAACTAGAACGAGACTAGAATGAGACGAAATACTATGACTAGTTTTGAAGCTTAAAAGTAAGACCCAACACAATACCCAAACTACATATGACATTAGAGAAGCCTCGGACAAATGTCCGAGGCCTTTCTCTTTGTATATGTTTTTAAGATCATTTTGATCATCTTACAACATTTCGTCCGGTTTCTTACGGTCTTCCGGCTGCATAAATCCTGCAAGTAAAAGTTGATAACTTCCAAAATAAGAAATAAACATCCATGCCATTCCTGTAAATATCGCAGAACCAGCAGTAACACCAATCGTTTCCACCAGCTCAAATATAACTCTGGCATAAATAGACAGCTTAAAGATCTTTCCAAAGGATACATCTTCTCGATTCTTACGGTCCATTCTTGTTCTCTGATTAAAATATGTGAGCATTGTAATAAAAATACAAACTGTTAAATAAGAAATAATATTTGCGATCCATTGTGTAAAGAACATGATCACGATAAAAATACGGATCATCGGCACCATAGATAGCATTGCCTGATTATTGAATTCAACATTCTTCATATTTTTAAATGAAAAAGTATTCATCATGTTTCCAACAACTGTATTCTTTACCACCATCTCATTCTTAGCAAATACCAGTTCCATCTGATACGTATTGCTTAAATCTTCAGTTGATACTTTATCCTTGGATGTATCTGCCACAAAATGTACACCGCCGATCTCAAAATCCATCTCCTGATCAACAGATAATGTTCCATCTTTTAATTCAAATGCAGGCAGTCTGTTTAAAATAAAATTCTTCCATCCACCAACACTGACTGTAAATCCTGCAACATCCATTCCATATCCGAGAATCGTTGTGATCAATGTGATCGCTGCAAGAAATAAAATAACTTTCCCTTTTGCAAGGTTAAGAAGTCTTTTGTACTGGCTTGGTTTTAAGCAGGCGATCTTAAACTGCTCAAACCAGCTGATTTTCTCTGATTTGTCCATAAATGATTATTCTCCGTATACAATACTTTTCAGTAATTCGTCCTTCTCTTTTGTTCCTTTGATGATTTCTACTAATTTGGCTGCAAAATCAATCGCTGTTCCCATTCCACGACTTGTAATGATTTTTCCATCTACTACAACTTTATCTGTCTGGTAATCTGCGGATTTTAATTCTTCTTTCATCGCTGGATATGAAGTTGCCTTTCTTCCTTCTAGAAATCCGTATTTTTCAAATACTGTTGGTGCTGCACAGATGGCTGCAAGATACTTCTCGTTCTTATACGCCTTCTGAAGTAATTTTCCAAGTCCTTCATGATCTTTTAGATGAAGCGTTCCTGGCATTCCTCCTGGAAGTACATACATTGCTCCCTCCGCTTCTAATACTTCATGAAACATGATATCTGCTTCAACTTCAATACGATGTGCACCAATGATATTTCTGGAACTTCCGATAGAGACTGTAACTGTTGGAATCTCCGCACGTCGCAGCATATCAACTACAGTTAAACCTTCGATTTCTTCAAATCCATCTGCTAAAAATACAAAAACTTTTCCCATCATAATTCTTCTCCTTTATTCTTTCTATATTATAACATCGTTCTTCTTTTCTTCCTCTTCTTTATTATTACAATAACTTTAAAGAAAAAATGGTAAAAAGTCAACCCGTCTTAGCCTTACTAGTATTTCTTTTCTATTTTCAATTGACATTTTCGTTAAGAATCTGTAAAATAGATTTCGATAAATTATATGTATGTTTCCGTAGCTCAGCTGGATAGAGCGACCGCCTCCTAAGCGGTAGGCCGGGTGTTCGAATCACCTCGGGAACACTTCATGTGCCGGAGACTTATGCCTCGTTTCCGGCACTTTATGTTTATAAGGAGGAATCTCAATGAAAGGTTTATTTATTATCAACCCATCATCCGGTAAACAAAATATTGATTCTATGTTACGAGAGATCATGGCAACATTGATCCTTGATCAAATTTGTTCCCATGTTGATGTTTTTTACACAAAAGGCAAGGATGATGCGAAGAATCGTGCTGCCGAATTAAAACCAGGAGATTATGATTTTATTGTATCTGTTGGTGGTGACGGTACATTAAATGAAGTTACGAACGGTCTGATCTTAAGTGAAAGTAATATTCCTATGGCAATCATTTCCGCTGGAACAGTCAATGATTTTGCTACATATATGAAACTTCCTCAGACTGCGGATGGTTTCTGTCAGATGATCAAAGACTTCCAGACAAAGAAGGTTGATGTTGGACGTGTCAATAACGAATACTTCATCAATGTTCTGGCTGCAGGTATGTTAACAGATATCGCTTACAAAGTTCCAAAAGATAAGAAAGCCGTTCTTGGTAAGATGGCCTATTATCTGGAAGGTGTAAAAGAATTTCCAAAACAGCTTTCACAAAATATGACTTTAACATTTAACAGTAAGGAATATTCCGGAACTGAAGATATCATGTTGTTCTTGGTTGCAAACTCAAAGAGTGTCGGAGGTTTTGCAGATGCGGCTCCTCTTGCATCTGTTTCTGATGGATATTTAGATGTTATGATCATCAAGAAAATGGCACTTCTTACAGAAGCACCAGATTTGATCTTTAAATTATTCCAGGGAGAACATCCAAAGCATCCTTCTATCGAATATTTCCAGACAAAGGAATTATCTGTTCTTCCAACAGAACAAACTGCCGGGATCGCCATCGATTATGATGGTGAAATATTAGAAGAAGGACTCCCAGTCGATATCTCTATCGTACCAGAAGCCCTTAATCTGATCATTTTACGTACAACTAATTAATCTGTACTAATAATTAATGAAGTTTCACAGAACCAATCTGTTTTCCATCATAACTTATGATATATTTATTATCTTTACATTTATATGTAAGTTTGGAAGCAGATTGGTTTTTTTCTAACATCACTGTCACGTCATTTAAATGTTTTAATGGAATCTTATATGGAGATAATTCATTTCCTGTTTTTAAGAAACCATATGTATCATCTTTCAGTACTGTATTCATTGTCTTAAATGGTGCGATTGTCTTATAATTGTTAAATCCATAATTTAACATCTTGATCGTATCTTCATATAACTCATATCCATGTGCACAAAGATCTACTACGATCAACTCCTGATCTCCTCTCTTGGCAAATGTTACAAGAGTCCCTCCTGCTTTTGTTGTATATCCTGTTTTACCACCTTCAACACCATCATAGTTAAACATTGTTCGTTTCACCATCTTATGATGATTCCAAAGCTCTTTTCCATGTTTATCTTTGTTCGTTGGTGCAATATAATAATTAGGTTTGCATGCAACATAACGGAATGTTTCATTTTCAAGTGCTGCTTTTGAAATCTTTGCCATATCTCTTGCTGTTACATAATGATCATCATCATGCAATCCGTTGGTTGTTACAAAATGAGAACCTGTACATCCAAGTTCTTTTACTTTTTTATTCATCAGTTCTACGAATTTCTTTGTAGTTCCTGCTGTATGTTCTGCTGCTCCGTTACATGCCTCATTCGCAGATTCTAACATGATCGCATTCAGTACATCGATCAATGGAATCTTCTCTCCTGCCTTAATTCCGATATGTGTACTTCCTGGCTCAATGCTGTTAACTGCATAACTTGAAAATGTAACTTCATCATATAAATCTTTGTTATTCTCAATCGCAACCAATGTTGTTAGGATCTTTGTGATACTTGCTGGATAATGACGGTCATCTACCTTCTTTGCATACAAAATCTTTCCTGATTTCGCATCAATAACGATTCCTGATCTTCCATAGATCTTTGGCTGTTTTGCCGTTGTTTTTTCTGCTGTTGCAACACCATCTGCTGCCTGAACATTCACCTGTGGTGTCTGAAGTTGTGTCGCTGCAAACAATGACATGACCGCCATTGCAGTAATTTTCTTGATGATCTTTTTCATGATTTTCTCTCCTTTGTATGTTAGATCAGACCAAATTTCTTCAAGCCTTTTTCAATTCCATCTTCATCAACTCTTGCTGTCTGATATGGTGCGATTTCTAATAATTCTGGTACAGAATTACCCATTGCAACACCATATTTTACATATTTGATCATATCGATATCATTGGCACTGTCACCAAATGCATAAGAATCTTCTCTTGAAATTCCTGTATGATCAAGGATCACTTCTATTCCCTTCGCCTTATTAACACCTAATGGTACAAATTCTACTGAATTTACAGGCTCATGATATGTTCCTTTGTATTTGTGTCCAAGGATCTCTTCGATCTCTGGTTTCTTTGAAAGCTCCATATGATGGTATGTCCATTTTGGAACATCCACTGCTTCATTTAATGGATATAATGTTGTTTTACAGTCTGCTTCTGTTTTATTCTTCATCGCAATATAATAATCATCTGTGTTCTCCAGATCATAATATCCATATTTTTCTCCTTCTAAGATGATTCCGATCTTCTGTTTCTTTCCCCAGTCGATCACTGTCTGTACTTCTTCTGGTGTCATCAGTTCCTGATGCAGGATCTTGCCTTCATACTCTACATAAGTTCCTGCCCCTAAGATCACTCCATCAAATCCCATATGGAAATATTCTTCTGGAATCATTCCCTTGCTTCTTCCCGTGCACATAACGATCTTGTGCTCATTTGCGATCAACCGATTCAATGCATTAACTGTTGATTCTGGAATTCCGATTCTAGAATCATATAATGTTCCATCGATGTCAAAAAATATTATCTTACTCATTGTTTCCCTTGTTCTCCATTAAATATTCTCTATCTGCCAATCAATTGGCGCTAGTCCATGTTCTTTCAAAAATTCATTTGCCTGACTAAAATGATGGCATCCGAAAAATCCTCTATATGCTGATAACGGGCTTGGGTGCGGTGCTTCTAATATCAAATGATTCGGATTATCAAGTAATGCTTTCTTACTCTGTGCTGGACGTCCCCAAAGCATAAATACGATCGGACGGTCCTGTTGATTCAACACTCTGATCGCCGCATCAGTAAACTCCTCCCATCCAATACCTCTGTGAGAATTCGCACGATGTGCCTGTACAGTCAATACTGTGTTTAACATCATAACACCCTGGTCTGCCCATTTCTTTAGATATCCATTATTCGGAATATAGCATCCAAGATCTTCGTTCAATTCTTTATAAATATTAACCAATGATGGGGGCGCTTCTACTCCAGGTTTTACAGAAAATGACAATCCATGTGCCTGTCCATCTCCATGATATGGATCCTGCCCTAAGATCACAACTTTTACATCCTTTACTGGAGTAAAATGAAATGCATTAAAGATATCGTCAGCTGGTGGAAAGATCAGCTTAGTGTGATATTCATCCATAACTTTTTGGTATAATTTCCTATAATATGGCTTTTTGTATTCTTCTTTTAAATAATCTGCCCAGTCATTCGTAATTGGCGGCATTTTTCGACCTCCTTTTTAAAATCTTTTCCCATTATATCATAATTTGTAGTAAAATAAAATTCGATATGAATATGAAAAGAAAAGGAGGGTATTATTTTGAAGCAAATGAAAAGCTTACTGGAAAATCCCCACGGATTTTCTGTCTCACTTGTATTTGACGGACTGCTTGTCGGAATCTTTGCCGGATGCATTTCTGTCATTTACCGCCTGCTTTTAAATAACGCTGAAAAACTATTATTTACGATCATTGCATTTACTAAAACAAGGCCTTTCTGGATAGCTGTCTGGTTTATCGTTTTGATCGTTATGGGACTGATCGTTGGATGGCTCATGTCTTGGGAAGGCATGGCTTCTGGAAGTGGTATCCCACAGGTTCAAGGAGAGCTGAAAGGTTATTTAAATCAGAACTGGCACCGTGTTCTTTGTTCTAAGATCATTGGTGGAACTTTATGTATTCTTGGAGGTTTATCTCTGGGACGCGAAGGCCCTTCCGTACAGCTTGGTGCCATGGTTGCAAAGGGTATTGCTAAGATTACAAAAAAATCTCAAACCAAAGAACGCTATATGATGACTTGTGGTGCAGGTGCCGGTCTTGCCGCTGCCTTTAATGCACCGCTTGCAGGTGTGATGTTTTCACTGGAAGAATTACAGAAGAACTTTAACAGCTCTATGTTAGTCTGCATCATCTCTGGATGTGTAACTTCCGATTTTATTTCAAAAAATGTCTTTGGATTATCTCCAGTTTTTGATTTTCATTTAAAGGCTGCTCTTCCTCTTGTACATTATTGGATGTTAATACTTCTTGGAATCCTGCTTGGGCTTTGTGGTGCTTTTTATAACTTTATCATGTTGAAAGGACAGGATTTATTTGGAGCAATGAAAAAAATCCCAGCAAAATACCGTATCGTATTTCCTTTTGTAGTATCTGGGATCGTTTGTTACACGCTGCCTTCTATCTTAGCAGGTGGACATGCTATGATCTCTCTGATCACAGGACATACTTTACTTGTCTCTACGATGTTATTATTATTAGTTGCTAAGTTTTTCTTCTCCGCCTTCTGTTTTGGTTCCGGGGCTCCTGGTGGAATCTTCTTTCCACTGTTGATTCTCGGTGCATACCTTGGGGCGATCTATGGAACACTGGTGATTCAGGCAAGTGGAATTCCTTCTTATTACTTAGTGAACTTTATTACGATCTCCATGGCTGGATTCTTTACAGCGATCGTACGTGCACCGATCACAGGTATCCTGCTGATCGCTGAGATGACTGGTACATTTGAACACTTCCTTTCACTGGCAGTTGTTTGTATCATCAGCTATCTTGTTGCACATCTGTTAAAGAGTGAACCAATTTACGAAAGTCTGCTAGGACGAATTCTTGCTAAAAATGGCTTTAAAGAAAGCGAAGATGCTGATCATAAGGTTCTTCGTGGATTTGCTGTCGGCACTGGTTCCATTGCAGCCAAACAGCTTGTAAAAGATATTCCATGGCCAGAACATTGCTTGATCGTTACTTTAAATCGTGGTGATGAAGAGATCATTGCTCGAGGAAGCACTGAAATTCATGTTGGCGATACGATCATTGCCTTGATCGACGATAATTATCTTGGAATGGTCACGGAAAGCATTCAGCTAATCTGCGGTGAGATCATTCCTGAATAATTTTATATTCAATTTACTTTTATTGAGAAAGTTTTCAGTTTTTATATGTTGCGATTGACTAACCTTACTTTTGACTAATAAAATATAAGAAAGAAATACATCATATAAGTTCGAAGGAGGGATTATCATGCAACCATTAACAAAAGTCATGCAGGGAGCGACTTGCACTGTCAAGTGGGCATTAGGCTTACCTGAAACTGTTGAAAAGCTCCGCGAACTGAAGATTGAACAGGGAAGTAAACTGCAAGTTGTTTGTAAAAGCAGCGATTATATGATCATCGGCGTTGGATCAAAACGGTATGCTGTTGGGAATGAAATTGCTGGAAGAATTCAGGTTTAGATAATTATAAAAATAAATAAGAACGAGAAAATCTCCATATAACTTGATTTTCTCGTTCTTATTTTGTTTGTATTTGCATCATAAATCAATACTCGTATTGTTCAGGATATCCCCTGCCTGTTGATTCTCTCAAGTCCATCGACATCATGATCTGCATGTCTTCCTTTGATAATTCAAAATCAAAGATATCCGCATTCTGTATGATCCGTTCTTTGTGGACAGATTTTGGAAGGCTTACGATCCCTCTCTGCAAATGCCAGCGTAAGATGATCTGTGCAGGTGTTTTATTGTATTTTTTAGCAATAGCTACGATTTCTGGTTCTGAAAGCTGTTTTCCTTTGCCTAGAGGTCCCCATGCTTCTACAACAATATCATGTTCCTGGCAATAATTTACGGTCTCTTCCTGCACAAGGAATGGGCAGATTTCAATCTGATCAACCGCTGGTGCAATGTTAGCTGTTACTTCTAATTGTTTTAAATGTTTTGGACGAAAATTGCTGACTCCTATATTCTTGATCAGTCCTTGTTCATAATATTTCTCAAGAACTTTCCAGGAACCTTTGACATCATTGATCGGCCAGTGTAATAAATACATATCCACATATTCAAGTCCAAGCTCTTTTAATGTCTTTTCAAATGCAGCTTCTTGTTTTCCTTCTACCATATCTTCGTACCACATTTTACTTGTCACAAAGATTTCCTCTCTTGGAATCTCGCAATCTCTGACAGCTGCTCCAACCAGCGCTTCATTCTCGTAATAGGCTGCTGTGTCTATATGACGATAGCCTGATGATAATGCATCAAGACATGCCTGATATGCTTCGTCCCCGCGGCTGTCCCAACTTCCGAGTGCCATCACTGGTATTTCATTTCCATTGTTTAATTTAAACGTTGAACTTACATTCATGTCTTCCTCCTTGTATCTGTTATCTTTGTCTTTATACTACAACTGGAACCATCGTCCCTTGATAGTTCCTATTATAATCGATTTCTTGCTATTTATAAATGCAAATGATAAAATCAACATAACAGGCAATGGAAAGGAGCGTGTACAGAAATGGATAGGAAGCTGAAACTGCCCATAGGAATTGATAATTTTGAAAAAATTCGAAAAGAAAATTTCTATTATGTAGATAAAACAAAGCTGATCGAACAACTTCTTGAACGATGGGGAGAAGTGAATCTATTTACAAGACCACGCCGTTTCGGAAAAACATTGAATATGAGTATGCTGAAGTATTTCTTTGAGATTGGGACCGATCAAACATTATTTGATGGACTTTATATTTCAGATAATCAGCAGCTAAAAGAAGAATACATGGGAAAATTTCCAGTCATATTTCTTTCTTTAAAAGGAGTCGAAGGCCTTACGTTCGAAAATGCAAAATATCGATTGATGCAGCTAGTTGGAAGGGAAGCTAATCGTTTTCATTTTTTATCAGATAGTGATCGACTGACAGAAGATGATAAAAAAATATATCATGCAATGATTTCTTTGAGTGATGGAATGTATTCGATGAATGAAGAAGTATTGATCTCATCCCTAAAGATATTATCAGAATTGCTATATAAGCATTATGGGAAGAAAACCATCCTTTTAATTGATGAGTATGATGTACCTTTAGATAAGGCATTTCAGAACGGATATTACAAAGAAATGACAACATTGATCCGAGGAATGTTTGGAGAGGCACTTAAGACAAATGATTCTTTGCAATTTGCAGTATTAACAGGCTGTCTTCGTGTTTCAAAAGAAAGTATTTTTACAGGACTTAATAATTTTAAAGTCGTATCTATTACAGATTCACGCTTTGATGAGCAATTTGGATTTACTGATGAAGAAGTTCAAAGGCTATTAGCTGATTATCATTTGAAAGATCATATAGAAGAAACGAAAGAATGGTATGATGGTTATCATTTTGGAGATACCGATGTATACTGTCCATGGGATGTTGTCAATCATGTAGACTGCCTTCTGGAAGATCCGAATGCAGAGCCTCAATCCTACTGGATCAACACAAGTGGAAATGATCTTGTAAAAAGATTTATTGATAAAGCTGATAAGACAACCAGAAATGAAATTGAACGATTGATTGCGGGTGATATGATAGAAAAATCAATTCGAATGGAATTGACTTATGATGAGATTGATAACAGTATTGATAATCTTTGGAGTATTTTATTTACAACAGGATATTTAACACAGCAAGGAAAATCAGAACGAGGAGTATATCGTCTGGTGATTCCGAATAAAGAAATCCGAGAAGTTTATATTTTACAGATTCAAGAATGGTTTAAGGACAGCGTTTTGCATAACAGAGAACCAATAAACCAGCTTTTAAAAGCAATCAAAGAAGGCGATGCCGATACAGTTGAAAAAGACTTAACGAAGATTCTTGTAAATACGATCAGCATCTTTGATACGAAATCCAGAAAAGAAGAAAAAGAAATTTTTTATCATGGAATTGTTTTAGGATTATTACGATGTGAATCTGAATGGCTGATTCAATCAAACATAGAATCTGGAGATGGACTGGTAGACATTCTGATCGAGACAGAGGATCCAGATGCAGGAATCATAATAGAACTAAAATATGCCCAAACATTTCAGGGACTTTCTAAAGCTTGCGAAAATGCAATGCGGCAGATTAGGGAACGCAGGTATGATGAACGGTTAAGAAATGAAGGACGAAATGATATTCTTGCATACGGAATTGCTTTTTGCAAGAAAAAATGTAAAGTGGTTGTGGAACGGCTGTAGAGAATAAAAAGAAAGCTTTGATCGGTGGGATAAATGCTGTCTTCCATACACACCACTTGAATTTTTCAATCTTGTAATTGTCCACTCTATAGACTTCAGGTATATGATAAAAAATAAATAAGCAACCGAAAACGCAGCGGTGGAATTTTACCATATTTTGAATAAAATTCCACCGCTGCGTTTTCGGTTGCTTATTTATTTTTTATCATATACTGAAAGACTACAGTTGACCAACTACAAATTAAAATTTCACTTTCGCAATCAACTGATCATTCTCTACATCGATCAAAATCGTATCTTCTGCATCAACCCCATCGCTCAAGATCAATCTTGCAGCCAGTGTCTCAACACTCTTCTGCAGATATCTCTTCAATGGTCTTGCTCCATACATTGGTTCATAACCATGGTCGGCAACATAATTCTTGGCTGCTGATGTTAATTCAACGCTTAATTCTTTGTCTGCTAATCTGCGGTTCAGATCTTTCACAAGTAAGTCAATGATATTTGTGATATTTGCTTTTGTTAATGGCTTGAACATGATCGTTTCATCCAGACGGTTTAAGAATTCTGGTCTGAAATGATTCTTAAGGTCATTCATAACCATATCCTGTGCTTCTGGTTTGATATTGCCATCTTCATCGATTCCTTCTAACAGGTAGGAAGATCCGATATTGGATGTCATGATCAAAATCGTGTTCTTAAAGTCTACCGTCTTACCTTTGGAATCTGTGATTCGTCCATCGTCTAATACCTGTAATAAGATATTAAATACATCTGGATGGGCTTTCTCGATCTCATCAAATAAGACTACGGAGTAAGGTTTTCTTCTGACTGCTTCAGTCAACTGTCCGCCTTCTTCATATCCAACATATCCCGGAGGCGCTCCGATCAGTCTTGCCACGGAGTGTTTCTCCATATATTCACTCATATCGATTCGCACGATATTCTGCTCGTTATCAAATAAGCTTTCTGCCAGTGCTTTAGCAAGTTCTGTCTTACCTACACCTGTTGGTCCAAGGAATAAGAAAGAACCGATTGGTTTGCTTGGGTCCTTGATTCCGGCTTTGGAACGGATGATGGATTCTGTAACAAGTTCCACTGCTTCATCCTGTCCAACAACTCTTTCATGAAGGATCTTATCAAGATGTAAGGTCTTATTTCTCTCACTTTCAGTAAGTTTCGCTACTGGAATTCCTGTCCAACGGGAAATGATCTTGGCGATCTCATCTTCTGTGACGGATTCTCTGACCATAGAACGGTCTTCTTTCGCTACGCGTTCTTCTTCCTCTTCTAACTGTTTCTTCAATTCTGGCAGGCGACCATACTGTAATTCAGCTGCTTTATTTAAATCATAATTTCTCTGGGCAATCTGGATTTCACTGTTTACAGATTCGATCTCTTCTCTTAATTTGGATACTTTCTCAACGGAAGCTTTCTCATTCTCCCATCTTGCCTTTCTTGCTTTGAAGTCTTCTCGCATCTCGGCAAGTTCTTTCTGTAATTCTTCCAGACGTTCTTTGCTTAATCTGTCATCTTCCTTCTTAAGTGCGGCTTCCTCAATCTCCATCTGCATGATCTTTCTCTGAACTTCATCCAGTTCTGCTGGCAGGGAATTCATCTCTGTCTTGATCATAGCACATGCTTCATCGACTAAGTCGATGGCTTTATCTGGCAAGAAACGATCTGTGATATAACGGTTTGATAAAGTTGCTGCAGCTACTAGGGAACTATCTGTGATCTTAACACCGTGATATACTTCATATCTGTCTTTGATACCTCTTAAGATAGAAATTGTATCTTCTACGGTTGGCTGATCGACCATAACTGGCTGGAAACGACGTTCCAATGCCTGGTCTTTCTCGATATACTGGCGATATTCATCTAAGGTTGTTGCACCGATGCAGTGTAATTCACCTCTGGCAAGCATTGGTTTTAACATATTTCCCGCATCCATGGCTCCGTCTGTCTTACCTGCACCGACGATCGTATGAAGTTCGTCGATAAATAAGATAATCTGTCCGTCACTTTTCTTAACTTCTTCCAGAACCGCTTTTAAGCGCTCTTCAAATTCACCACGATATTTGGCACCTGCTACCAGTGATCCCATATCCAGTGAAAAAATTGTCTTATCTTTTAACTGGTCTGGCACGTCACCACGAACGATTCGCTGTGCTAATCCTTCAACAACGGCTGTCTTACCTACACCCGGTTCACCGATCAATACTGGGTTATTCTTTGTCTTTCTTGATAAGATACGAACAACGTTACGGATCTCGCTGTCACGTCCGATGACTGGATCTAGTTTCTGTTCTCTGGCTCTCTTTACAAGGTCATATCCGTATTTTTCAAGACTGTCGTATGTCTCTTCTGGATTGTCACTTGTGACTTTCTGTCCACCACGGATCTGTGATAACACCTGTAAGAAACGATTTCTTGTAATTCCGTAGGCACGGAATAATTCTTTGACTGCTTTATTTGGATGCTTGATCATTGCAAGGAATAGGTGTTCTACAGATACATATTCATCTTTCATGGCTTTCATCTCATCTTCTCCGTGAAGAAGTACCTGATTCAAGTCATTACTCATATATACCTGACCACCGGATACTTTCGGTTTCTTATTCAATAACTCCTGTACCTGGCTTAAAAATGTTTCTTTGTTAATTCCCATCTTCTCAAGCAGGCTTGCGATTAGACTATCATCGATCGTAAGCAAGCTATATAAGAAGTGTTCCTGATCTATCTCTTGATGTCCATGATCGTAGGCGATCTTCTCACACTGATTGACTGCCTCAATGGACTTCTGTGTAAATTTGTTGATGTTCATACTCTTTCCTCCTTTACGAATGGGTATTTATCTATATTAAGATATCCATTTATCTTTTGTTCTATTCGTAATATAACACTCATTATTAGCACTGTCAAGTGGTGAGTGCTAATTATTTTTAATTTTTTCGTTTATCTTATTTTCAAACAAAAATGAAAGCAGATTTTCTATATTATACCTTAGAAAATCTGCCTTCATTTCTTCTAATTTTTATATTCTTCAACTTCTTCCAGATATGGAATGGATGGTGCTGCCCCTTGTCTGCTTACTGCAATTGCTGATGCTTTGGATGCGGTATCCATTGCTTCTTTGATCGTTTTTCCATTTAAGATACCTGCAATAAAATATCCGGTATATGTATCTCCTGCTGCCGTTGTATCGACTGTCTTTACCTTATAAATTGACTGTTCCACATATTCATCACCAGATATACATACAGATCCTTCACTTCCTAAAGTTAATACGATCGTTGCTTCTGGGAATTTCTGATGTAACAGACCACTAATATATTTCCCATCAATTTCTTTTGGTTCTTCCATATCAAGAATCTGCATTGCTTCTATTTCATTTAAAAGAAAATAATTAATCTGATTTAATGGGAGTTCTTTTATCTTATCGTTCATTGGAGAAGGATTTAAAATGATCTTCATTCCAGTTTCTTTTGCTTTCTTTACGATATATGGAAGTTCATTGATCTCATTTTGGATCAGTAAATAATCTTCGTTTTTAAAATGTTCAAAGACTTCATCTACTTGTTCCTTACTGATTGCCTGATTAGCTCCTCCAAATAGAATAATACAGTTATCGCCCTCTTCATCATTTTGTATGATCGCATTTCCTGTTCTTACGTCTTCAAGGATCTTAACAAGATCTGTATTTACTCCTGCTTCTTTTAATTGATCTAACAAAAATAGTCCATCCATGCCAATCGCTCCTGCATGATATGTTTCCATTCCTGCACGTGAAAGTGCAATGGACTGGTTTAATCCTTTTCCGCCTGTATATACATTCAACTCTTCTGCAGACAATGTTTCTCCTTTTTTCACAAAATGAGAAACTTTATATACATAGTCAATATTTAATGATCCAAATGATAATATTTTCATAGAAACCTCTCTTTCTACAATCCGCTCCATCTTCGATATTCTTTTGCTTCTATCCCAAATGGTTCTAATAGTTTTGCTGCAATATGATACATCATTTCTTCTATGCTCTCTGGCATATGATAAAAAGTCATCATTGGTGGAATGATCCGCACATTCGGAATCATTGCCAATTCCTGAAGATTTCTAAGATGAATCGCACTCAGTGGTGTCTCTCTTGCTGCAAGCACCAATGGCCGTTGCTCTTTGATCGTTACATCCGCTGCACGAAGTATCAGATTGTCTGCATATCCACTGTGAATTCCTGCAATTGTCTTCATACTACATGGGACAATGAGCATCCCTTCCGTCTGAAATGATCCACTGGCTGGTCCTGCACCGATCTCTCTTGAATCCAGAACATGATCAGCAAGTTTTTCAACCTCTTCCACCTTCATTTTTGTTTCATGTTCCAAGGTCAGTTTGGCACTATCTGTCATAACCAAATAAGATTCAAAATCCTTCTGCTCTTGCACCAATTTTAGACACTGGATCAAGATTGGAATTCCACTTGCCCCTGTTGCTCCTATGATCAGTCGTTTCTTCATTCAAATAAATTTCCTTTTCCTATTTATATTCTGTATTTTATGATAACCAGTGTTCCGGATCAACTTCCATAAATCTTGCTCTCTTGAATCGCTCTTTCTGATCATATGGAACAGTACAGTCAAAGATTGTCTTGCATGCAATCCCATGATCTCTGATACTTGAAGAACATGTTGGATCGTTGGATGGATCCAGTGGATGACATCTTACCCCTGGAATCGTGATGATATCTGCATCTCCCTGGAATCTTGTATTCATTGCCCATAATACATCATTCATATCGAAACAGTCGACGTCTTCGTCTACCAAAAATACATGCTTCAGTTCACTGAATGCTGAAAATGCAAGAAGTGCTGCCTGTCTTTGTCTTCCTTCATCGCTGGCTTCTCGTTTCTTAAACTGTAAGATTGCCATGTATTTTCCACCGCCTGCGGAGCCGCAGTATACATTCTGAAGACGTCCCGGCATCGCTTTTTCTACCATTCCATAAATACTTGCTTCTGTTGGGATTCCAGCCATAGATACATGTTCTTCACTTGGCCCGATGCATGTCTGCATGATCGGATTTTCTCTGTGTGTTACCGCTTTGACTTTGATCAGCCAGCACTGTGAACTTGCAGGTCCTGTGTATCCTGGAAATTCTGGCATTGCATAGCCTGTGTGGCTGTTCTGGTCTTCCTGTACTCGGACATTTGGAATCACTTCCCCTTCGATGACATATTCGGCATTTGCAATTGCCATTTCGTTAACTGTTAAGCATTTACAAAGCTCTACTGGTTCATTTCTCAATGCACCTGCTACAGATAATTCATCGTATCCCAGAGGTGTTGTTGGTGCCTCGAAACAAGAACCGATCTCGATCGCCGGATCCACTCCGATACTGATTGAAATTGGAAGTTTCTGTCCTAATTCTTCTGCACGTTCTGCCATTGCTCCGATGTGTCTTGCTCCAGGAGTGAAGAAAATAGAAAGTTCATCTTTTCCCTGAATGCATAATCTGTGGATGGTTACATCATGAACTCCTGTGTCTGGGTGCGTTGCATAGCACATACCCAATGTAATATATGGGCCTGCATCATCTGGTGTGTTGGTTGGTGCTGGTACCAGATCATACAAATTAAAGTCTGGATCTTCCACTTTATGAACGACCTGCTGACATGGTGCATCTCCCTGATATTCCACTGGTGCGATCGGATTATCTACGCTATGATAAAGTTTCTTTCCTAATTCTTCTGGTTTACAGTCCAAGAGCGCTGCCACACGCTTTCTGCTTGCTAATACACCGATGGCTACTCTGGCATCTTTATGTCCTTTGACATTATTAAATACCATCGCTGGACCTTCTTTTGTCGGGCGCTTTACAGTTCCACCTGCACCTACATAGCGGTAAACTCCCGCAAGTTCTGCCATTGGATCAACTTCTACATCAGTTTCTATGTACTGCCCTTCCATTTGTTTCAAGCGTTTTAATGCACTTCTTAAATCTCTTACTTTATCTTGCATTTGTCTCCTTCTTTCTTATACTTCTCTTTCTCATTTCCAACAACATAATCCCAATGTTCAAGTACTGCTTTTCGATAACAACAGTTCAATGACATGGCATCAATAGAGTCACAAATTGCTATGAAATGAAAAAATGGTAGATGAATTCTTCTCTAGATCCATCTACCATTTCTTCATTATCTTAAAAATATCTCCATTATAAATGACAGATTTCTATCTCATTCTCAACGAATGTCTTACGGATCTTCTCCACAAATAATAATGCTTTCTCTCCATCTCCGTGAACGCATACTGAGTCTGCCTTAATATCAATATCTTTTCCAGTGATCGAAGTCACTTTTCCTTCGTTTATCATACGAATAACTCGGTTGATCGCTTCATCTTCATCTTCAATCATAGCTCCTGGTTTTCTTCGATTCACCAGTGTTCCATCTTCTTCATAAGCTCTGTCTGCAAATACTTCACTGGCTGACTTTAAACCACAGTCTTTTGCTGCTTTGATCATCTCGCTTCCAGATAATCCCATAACGATCAGGTCTTTATCATATTCATAAATTGCTTCACAGATTGCTTTAGACAGATCATAATCCTTAGCCGCCATATTATATAATGCTCCATGTGGTTTTACATGCTGTAATTTCACTCCGGCCGCTTTACACATTCCACCTATCGCACTAATCTGGTATAGTGTATATGCTTTCGCTTCTTCGTTGGAAATCGCCATGCTTCTTCGTCCAAATCCCATCAGATCTGGAAGTCCCGGATGGGCCCCAACTGCGATCCCGGCTTCTTTTGCTCTCTGGATCGTCTCCATCATAACCACTGGATCGGATGCATGATAACCACATGCAACATTCGCTGATGTGATCAATGGAATGATCTTATCATCATTCCCGATCGTGTAACGTCCAAAACTTTCTCCAAGGTCACTATTTAAATCTATCTGGTACATTTAATTTATACCTCCATTTCTTCCGTTTTATCGAATTTAATCTAATTTCAAGAGTCTCTCGATAAATCCTGTATCCGCTTTTCCTTCACAGAATTCACGATTATTCATCAGCTGATACTGGAAATCAAGGTTTGTATTGATTCCTAATATCACCATCTCATCAAGAGCTGATCTCATTTTCTGTAATGCTGCATCACGGTCTGGTGCGTGTACGATAACTTTCGCGATCATAGAATCGTATTCGGATGGAATACAGTACCCTGTATAAATTGCGGTATCTACACGAACTCCATTTCCAGCTGGCAAATGCAAATGTTTGATCACACCTGGACTTGGCATAAAGTTTTTCTCTGGAATCTCTGCATTGATACGACATTCGATCGCATGTCCGTTGATCTCCACATCTTCCTGTGTAAAACTTAATTCCATTCCCATAGCCACTCGGATCTGTTCAATGATCAGATCTGTTCCCGTAACCATCTCTGTGACCCCATGTTCTACCTGAATACGTGTGTTCATTTCCATGAAATAATAGGTTCCTTTTGGATCAAGGATAAATTCTATGGTTCCAGCATTGGTATACCCTACTGCTTTCGCTGCAAGGATCGCATCGTGATTCATAGATTTTCTGATCTTTTCCGTGATTGCTGGGGATGGTGATTCTTCGATCAGTTTCTGGTGGTTTCTCTGAACAGAACAATCACGTTCTCCCAAGGCTACGACATTCCCATGTCCATCTGCCATGATCTGAATCTCCACATGTCTTGGATTCTCGATGAATTTCTCAATGTACATCGTATCATCACCAAATGCATTGGCAGATTCTCTCTGCGCAGTATTGAAATTGAATTCAAAATCTTCTTTGGATCTGGAAACTCGCATTCCTTTTCCACCACCACCTGAAGATGCTTTTATCATAACTGGATAACCGATCTCATCTGCTAATTTCTCCCCTGTAGCTGCATCATAGACAGGTTCTTTGGTTCCTGGAACAACTGGAACTCCTGCTTCCATCATTGTTTTTCTTGCGTTTGATTTATTTCCCATGCTGTCAATGACTTCTGCACTTGGTCCGATAAATGCAATACCATTTTCTTTACATAAGCGAACGAAATCAGCATTCTCAGATAAGAAACCAAACCCTGGATGGATCGCATCTGCGTCCGTATTCTTTGCTGCAGAAATGATACGTTCCATGTTTAAGTAGCTGTTTTTTGCAGGTCCTTCTCCGATACATACTCTTCGATCTGCTAATTGTACATGAAGACTGTCTTTATCTTCTTTTGAATAAACCGCGATACTCTTGATCCCCATATTACGACAAGCACGAATAATGCGCACTGCGATCTCACCACGGTTTGCGATCAATATACTTCGAAACATACAATGCCTCCTTTAGTCTTCAAGTTTTTTTACTTTAAATAATGGCTGTCCATATTCAACTTTCTGTTCGTTGCTTGCTAAGACAGCTTCAATCTCACAGTCATAATCACTTTCGATCTCATTCATTAATTTCATCGCCTCAAGGATACATACAGTCTGTCCTGCCTTGACTCTGTCTCCAACCTTCACAAATGCCTTGGCATCTGGGGATGGAGCCGAATAAAAGGTACCTACGATCGGAGATGTGATGTATGATTCATCTTCGGAATCAATACTTTCTACTGTATCAACACCCTGTGTGGAAACTGACATCGGTGCAGCAGGCGCTCCAACACTTCCTCTTCTGCTCATTTTGATCTTTACATCGCCTTCCTGAATGCTGAAATCAAGCATAGAGGAATTCTCGATGATCTTTACTAATTTCTCAATTTTATCTAAATTCACCGTTTCATTCTCCTTTTCTATTTAAATAGTGTGCTGATTCGTTTTGCAACGAGTCTGCAATCTAATACTTCTTTACAAGGTGTATAAATCTGGCTTCTGAAGTCATTCAGCTCTTTCATCTCATCTGCTAACAGCTTCTGGGCTTCTTCTACGGATACTGCCTGAAATCTTACTTTTTGTTCTGTTTTTCTTTGAACAAGTTTCGGAATATCTACAGAAACAACTGTCGCGATCTTCGCATATCCACCCGTTGTCTGGCGGTCTGCTAATAAGATGATCGGTTTTCCATGACTTGGTACCTGAACAGATCCAAAGGCGATTCCGTCAGAAATGATGTCTGAAGTCGTCTTATATGCGATAAATGGTCCTTCTAATCGGCATCCCATGCGGTCAAATTCACTTGTTACTGTATATTCTGAATTTAAAAATGTTTCTCGGCCCTCTTTCGTAAACATCTTTTCCTGAGGTCCCATGACAACTCTTAATGTTATCTTTTCCTGATCAAATTCATCAAGATCCAGACTCCTTGATAAATAATATGGCAGATATCTTCGCTTTGCCCTGAATGCAATATAATCTTCATCTTCTAGTTTCCGGCCTTTATATCCACCGATCTGACATTTGATATTCGTAGAACGGCTTCCCATGACTACTGGCACATCAAGATAACTTGAAAATGCAATATATCCTCTTGTTCCAGTTCTTGCTCCGCCAAATGTCAAAATATCTCCACGATGCATATAAATTGCTGTATACATCTTGGCAGGTTTTCCATTGATCTGCGGGCGGAAATCTCCACCTGTGATTGAAATGATCGTCTCGGATGTAAATTCAAGTGTTGGTCCTATTAAGGTAAATTCAAGAACTGCTTCATTTTCCGGGTTATCCAGCAGGAGATTTGCAATCTTAAAAGAACGAACATCCATAACTCCGGATACACTAAATCCCTGACTCTGGTATCCTGTTCTTCCAAGATCCTGCACCGTTGTCATCATTCCGCCTTTTAATACACGAATTCCCATAATCTACACCTCCTTTGTATGAATGATACATTCATATGTTCCATTTTCAACCTGTTCTTTGATCTTTAAATACTCTTCTTCTGAAACAGGTACAAAACGGATATAATCTCCAGCTTCAAAAAGAATTGGATTCTCTCGTTCTGGATCATAGGTTTTTACTGGTGTCAGACCAAGTAACTGCCATCCTCCTGGTGAATCAAGCGGATAAATTCCTGTCTGAGAGCCACCGATCCCAACACTTCCTGCCGGAATTCTGATTCTTGGGTTCGCCAGTCTTGGTGTATGAATTCTTTCATCAAGTCCTCCAAGATATGAAAATCCTGGCAAAAATCCAAGCATGTAGATCAAGTAGTCTTTGGAAGAATGAATCTTTATAACCTCTTCTTCCGTTAAACCAGCATTTTTTGCGATATTTTCAATATCTGGTCCGTATTCTCCTCCATAACATACTGGGATTTCAAAAACTCTGGATGTCGATGTCTCTTCATTGACATCCAGTTTTAGTAACTTCTGTAGACGTTTTGTTAATGTTTTGTAATTTACCACCCTCGGGTCATAATTGATCAAGAGACTGGTAAATGCCGGGATCATATCCTGCACACCTTCGATACGCTGCGCTTTTAAAAGATGTACAAAGGCTGTGATCCTTGCATTGATCTCTGTGGAAATTTCCTGTCCAAATTCAATGAGTAAGGCAGAATCTCCCGCAGTACTAATCTTTACTTCTTCCATGTTTTTTCACATAACTCCTTTCGGTCAGTCTGTGCTTCTATGTTTTAAACTTATCTGTTTATCCAGACAATTTTGCTTATGCAAATAATGCACTTAAGCTGCTTAATGATGTAATTCCAAGATATCCTGAAACAACAACTACCACGATTCCAAGAACCAGTAATAATACTGGATGATGATAATCTTCTCCCATAACAGATTTCTTCTGAGATGCGATCAGGCAAACTCCTAATGTGATCGGTAAGATCAATCCATTTAATGCTCCTGCAAGTACTAATAATACCGCTGGCTGTCCAGCAAGTGCCATACATACAGTACTAATCGCGATAAATCCTACAATAAACCATTTCTCATTCTTCTCAATCGTTTTGCTGAATGTCTTAAGGAAAGACACAGATGTATAAGCACATCCAACGATGGATGTGACCGCTGCACATAAGATCACAAGTCCAAAGAATCTATAACCGATCTGTCCTGCTCCCTGTAAAAATGCATCCGCTGTTGGGTTCGCTGCATCTAATGTATGAGCTGGTGAAGTTGCTGTTGCTACAACCACTCCTAAAACTGCAAGGAATAAGAAGATACGTACGATCGTTGCAATTCCCATTCCCATAACAGAACTCTTATTGATCTCTTTTAAGTTCTCTTTTCCAGTGATTCCTGAATCGATCAGACGATGTGCACCTGCAAATGTAATATATCCACCGACTGTTCCTCCAAGTAATGTAAGAATCGCTGGAAAAATATCTCCCATAGATGCTGTTGGCATGATTGTTTCTTTTGCTGCCATACCAACTGGCGGCTGTACGATCAGGATCACAATAAAGATGACAAGGATCATGATCCCACCAAGGATCTTTGTGAGGTTATCCATAGCATTTAATGCATTCTTTGATAAAAATACGATGATCGCAATTGCTCCCGCAATAAAATATCCAACAGTAGTAGGAATTCCAAGAAGTGTATTAAAACCTAAAGCACCTCCACCAACGTTACCGATATTAAATACAAGACCACCTGCTACAACTAAAAATGCGATCACATATCCAAGTCCAGGAAGTACCTTATTCGCCACATCCTGTCCACGCATTCCAGATACGCACAGAACTCTCCATACATTTAACTGCACGATCGCTGCTAAGATCACGGAGATTAAAATTACAAATCCAAAACTTCCATGCAGACTATCTGTAAATTTACCAGTTTGTGTCAGAAATCCAGGTCCAATTGCCGAAGTTGCCATAAGAAATGCCGCACCGATCAAAGCGCTTGCACTTTTTTTGTTATTCTCTTTCTTCATAGTAAATAATTTCCTTTCCTTTTCGTAATAATTAATAATTATAACAAAACTTCTGACGATACGCAACTTTAATGCACTGATTTGACATAGTCTATCATGTATGTGACAGAAATAAAAGAAACTCAAATATTTGTGTTTCTTTTATTTCTGTCACATACAGCTGAAGTCTATTCAAACCACTATGGAGTGTGTATGTTTTACTGTATTGGTATTTATAATAAACATTCTGTCTACCACTACATAAATTGAAAGTCAATAACGTTTAACATGCGTCCATCAGCTTAAATTTTTTTATTTTTCTCTAAATACTCGATGACCTTCAACTCATACAATCAAATTTTATTCCTTGACCATTAGCTTTTTTAATTCCCGGCGTTTTTCAATCTCTAATTTTGAGAAGATCCTTGCCACAAGATTTTTCACGTACCCATAAGAATAATGCATAGACTCTGCAATTTCCTTGTTTTCCATTCCTTCTGTGATCGCTATTGCGATCTTCCATTCTGTTGGTGTTAACTGGCTTTTGATCTGCTTGGCATAATCTGATAATTCCATGGGTTGTTTGTGCTGTCTCTGCTGATATCGTTCCAAATGCCGTTCAACCCTGGCAAGTAAGATTTCTTTTGCAAGTGGCTTTACGATATAATCAACTGCCCCTGCTTTCAAGCCCCTTACTTCATAATCCATTTCTGAAAATCCAGTTAAAAATATGATCGGGATCAGTTCGCATCCTGAGATTTTTTTGATTTCTTCTAATGTTTCATATCCATCCATCTGTGGCATATCAATGTCTAATAAGATCTAATCTGGAATAATATTTTTATTTAACAGATTTAATACCTGTATTCCACTCTTTGCGACACTGACATTATATTGGTCAGATAAAATCTCTTCTGCTGTCTTTAGAAGCATAAGATCATCATCTATGACCAAAATATAATTCTCTCTCATTCCATTCCCTCCCATCGTTTCATAAGGATTTCTGCTTCATCAAAATCAAGCTGATCGATCCGTATTTCCATCTCTTTCAAGATATTTCTTTCTTCCTCGGATATCATGTCTTTTTGATAATACTGAATCTGTTCTTTCGCTTCTTTCGCCTGATATCTGGTGATAAATATTTTTAATTTTTCTTTGATTTCTTCTTTACTTTGCTTGTCTTTTTCTTCCTCTTTTTTCTGATCAAACAGAACTTTTTTCGTCTGTTCAACAAATTCCCGTGATGCCTTAAATACTCGTCCCCACTCCAATTTAAGCAGATCATATGCAGACATGATGTATTCCATATCCTTTTGTTTCCCTCTATCTTCCATTTCTTTTGCAATCTCATACAAATGAATCGCACCTATTGCTTTTGCATTGCTCTTTAAGGTGTGCATCATCCTTGTGATCTCATCGACTTTCACTTCCTTTTGTGTCATCAACTGCTGCATCTGTCTCATATATTCTTCCTGGTACTCCGTAAAGAATTCCATCAGTTTACGATACTGCATAAAGTCTCCATCCAGAAGTCTAAGCCCCTCTTCAATCTTTATATCATTTTCTTTTAGCTGCCCCTTCAGCTGCTTAAATTCTTCATCTTTGATCTTTTGTTCTTCTTTCAGATCCTCACGAATAAATACTAGATCATCTCTCAAATATTTCATCAACAGGTCTTCTAATTTGCTCCACATCACCGGCTTTGAAAGATACGCACAAAATCCTTCTCTTAAAAATGTCTGTTCAATTCCTTTCGTCACATCAGCAGTTAAAGCGATCACTGGAATATGAAATTGTACATCTTTCTTTAATTCCCGGATCGTATCAATCCCATCCATCTGCGGCATCATATAATCAAGTAAGATCAGATCATATACGTTTTGTCTGACTTTGTGCACACATTCCTCTCCACTGGCTGCTGTATCCACAAACACAGCTGTACGCTTCAGAAGTGATCTTGTCACCATGAGATTTTCCGGATTCAATCCTTGAAATATCCAAAATATTATTGATCAATGAGATCAGATAACCTCCAGAACGTTCAATGCTTTTTGCATATTGACGGATTTGTTCGCTGACTGTGCTTCGATCCTTGCTTCTTCTAAGATCTCTTGTTGTTTGTTGTACATCCGAAAATGCAGATACATCACTGCTGCCACCGAAATACTAGATGCACAAAATCCTATCAACAGATCCATCACAACTTCTTTTTCAGAGGAAAACCATACAACCATCTGCGGATTTTGATAGGCGATCATGATCGTTGCTATATATACGACCATTTCCATAAATGCTGTAAAAAACATTACCTTTCCTTCCAACATAAAGACTGTAAATAAGATTCCAAAAATATAAAAAGAGACCATCCCTCCTTTGTAACCGCCGGATTTAAAAAATAAATATGGGAACATCACAAGAAAGATCGTAATGATCGTAACAACATAACAAAACTGATATCTGCCACTTTTGTATGCATAAAACAACAACACGAAAGACAACACTGCAATCCCAAAATTCAATCCTAGAATCACACTATCCTGATTATTCGCATATGATGAAATCCCATTGATCAGACTGATCATTCCACCAACTAATGCAAGCACATTAAATAATCTTACCCGAAATGGAAGGGATAACCGAAACAGTGAATGTTCTCCCTGCAATATCTGACGAAACCATTTTCCCACGAACTTTCCTCCCCTTTCATGATCTTGCTTCTAGTTTATCACGCTCTTTCTTATCTCCCTAGTTACTATCAGTCATCTCTTTTTGGAATGCTGTTCTAAGAAATGCAATACCGCATCATAAACTTTCTCTACATCATCTTCATTTAAGATCTCATGTCTCCGATTTAAAAATAACATTCCACGTACCTGATTATACCCTCGCTTTTTTAAAGTTGTCATTGCCTGTGCATACTGTTTCTTTGAACCAATGCATGGATCATCTGCTCCTGCGATAAACAAGATCGGAAGTGACGGATGTTTTACCTGCCATCCTTTTTTGTTGTAAGTTTCATCCATTAGTAAAAACAGATTTAAAAATCCATTATTACTAAATACGAATCCATCCAATGGATTTTCATCATAAGCTTTTACATTTTCTTTGTTATAACTGATCCAGCCATTTTCGGATTCATCTTCTCCTAATGCCTTTCCATATAAGCCAAATGCCATCTTCTGAAAGAACTTTCCTTTTTTGTGTGCTCCCATTTTACAAGCAGTTTTTGCAAGAAATTCTGCTGCCTTTGCTGCTTTATTTTCACTTGGACTTCCACATACGATCAGAGAGTCCAGCTCATCATCATATTTTTTCAGATAACAACGAACCACCAAAGATCCCATACTATGTCCGAACAAATGATATGGAAGTTCTTCCCCATATCGTTCTTTCATCCATGTTGTTACCTGATGAGCATCTTCTATGATCGCTTTTCCACTGTCATCATAAAAATACCCAAGGTCTGACGCATTTTTGACACTCTTACCATGACCTCTATGATCATGGATCACACTGATATAGCCATTGTTACACAACATTTGCATTAAAGGCTCATAGCGTTCTTTATGTTCTGCCATACCGTGGCAGATCTGTACGATTCCCTTTGGAGATTGTTCTGGTTCCATAAGCAGTACATGTAGTTTTAATCCATCTTGTTTTGATGTCAGGTATACTGTTTTTTTCATTTCAAGTACCTCCGTTCCTATTCTTATTTTTAGTTTAACACAAAATTATGATTATATGGTAAACTAAACTTAATAACTACTAACTCTTTCATGGAGGGATTCATTATGAAAATTAGAATAAAAAAAGTGACTGCATTGCTTCTTTCCTGTATGCTGCTTTTTTCGATCAGCGGCTGTCAGAAGAAACGTACTGCGAAAGAAGTTTTGGAATCAAGTCTTAAACAAAGTTCCAAAGTAAAAGATGCTGATTTCAGTGGAGAAGCTTCTTATAAGATCGCAAATAGTGAGGCTTCTTCATCCTCAAACGTTACGATCAAGATGAATTTTGACACAAAACTACAGACTGTTGATAAAGATCAGTTAAAAATGTCTATGACTTCTACCTTAAACATGCTTGGGCAGACTATGGATATGAATATGTATTATTCTGATGGTTATTATTACATGAACACCAATGGAACAAAGCAGAAAATAAAAATGGATATCGCAGGTCTTCAAAAACAGATTCAGTCAACCACAGGTCAGACTTCTTTGCCTGCAAAATATTACAAAGATCTGAAACTTAGTGAAAAGGATGGAAATACTGTTCTTAAATACAGTATTAATAATGATGGATTGAATCAATACGTCAAAGATGTTACCTCCCAGATGACAACTGTAACTGGTGGAAGTAATTCCATTAAGGTTTCTTCTCTGACCGGTACAAAAACATTGAATGACAAAGATCTTCCTGTAAAAGAATCCATCCAGATGGTTATGGAAAGCGGTGACAATGAGACAGGTTCGATCACTTTAAAAATGAACCTGACTTATCATGATCCTGGAAAATCTGTGACTGTGACCTTACCTAACGATCTGAATACTTATCAGGAAATTTCAAATTAATAAATTTTATTGCATAGGAAATTCCGATAAAATCCTAAAGCAAACGACGTAAGCATCTTATTCTTTTGAATAGAATACTTACGTCGTTGTTTTTTATGATCTTATTTTAACTTGATCTTAATCGTTGCTTTTTTATTAATATTATTTACATAATGCAAGCACTGCCTTCGCTGCCTCTTCATCTGTGATCAGTGTATTAATATAGCCGCCTCTCACAGCTCCAAGAATTGCTTCTGCTTTCATCTCAAGTCCTGCGACGCAGATCACATTCTCTGTGTTCTTGATATCTTCAATTCCAAGCCCAATCATCTTATTCACAAATGGTGTTATAACTTCATTTCCTTCCATATCGTAAAAATGTCCTCCGATATGTCCGATCGCACCTTTCTTCTCAAGATTATATAAATCCCTGGTACTTAAATAAGATTTCCAACTCTTATATACGATAGAACCAACACTGGTTAGAATGATATCTGCATTCTTTGCCAACTCTAAACATCCTTTAATATTCGGCTCCTGTTCAAGACTATCTCTGACTTCTTCCGAATTTACAAACAATGGTGCATAAATGTAATGATATGTTCCACCATATGCATAGGCAAGCTCTTTCGAAAGATCCAAAGAATCTCTCTCTGGAGTCCTTACATTGGCTGCTCCCATGATCGGTACGACTGTGATTGGGATATTCTTGCTTGTCTTGACTGCCTTAACTGTATGATACATCGTATTTCCCCATGAAATTCCGAGAATCATATTATCATTTAACAGATTATCTAAATAGTATGCTGCAACTTCTCCCAATTTCTGAAGAACCATCGTATTATTTGCTTCTTTGACGGAAATCACTCTCACATCTTTCAACGCAAACCTTCTCATAAATTCCTGTTCCAGCTCTACATTGCGGTCCCATGGCTCTAAAATCTTGATCTCTACGATTCCAAGCTGTCTTGCCTCTTTTAACATTCTTGAAATCTTGGAACGTGAGGTAAAAAAACGTTCCGCAATCTGATTCTGAGTCATTTCCGCATTATAATAGAGGTTTGCAACACTGGCAAGCATGTTGCGCTTTTCGTTATCACTAAGTGAATCATATTCCTTCATTGTTTTTCACCTCCCATTCATTATCCAAAGCACTTTTTATTATACCGCATCGCTATATATGAGTCCAGTATACAATCTGTTAATTATCATTCTCAGATTTCCTGCAGTTATAGTTATTTTTCCACTTTATACAATGCGATTTCATCAATTTCTCTGTTTGCAGATAAGATATAATCTTCACCATCATTTGTATAATGAAGTACATTTGCTGGTCCGACATCACTATCTAAAAGATCTGCTGTAAATGTTAATTTTTCAGGATCTGTACATCGGAAGAATAACAGATTTCTCTCCCCTTTTCTGTGTCCAATTAAAACACCCTGAGTTCCTGCGATCTCTCCACCCCAGATTCCGTGTGCAAATTCAGCATCTTTTTCATAAGTATAGACTTTCTTGAACTTTCCATCCTGTTTCTTGAAAATACTGATCTTCTCTCCATGGAATGGTGAGATTGTCAACATTTCTAATTCACCATCATTGTCAAAGTCTGCAAATGCCATATCACTGCTTGCTTCATCTAAGATCTGTTTGATCTCCCATGTTCCTTCTTCTGATTCTGGTGGTGTACATTCAAAGACACCTTCATTTGCTGCAACATAAGATCTTAAAACTCCGTCAACTTTTGCTTTGCAGTATCCGTGATTCTTTAATAAACCTTCTTTTAATACTTCAAACTGTAATGGATGTTCTTCATCAACACTACTTAAATCTTCTGGAAGAACGCATACTTGAATCTTTCCTGGACTTCTCCAGTCTTCTTTGTATTCATGTCCTGATTTTAAAGTACATGCGATCACATAGTTTACTCCATTTCTTGAAATGATATCAAAACGATGCACAAATGGAAGCTCTGCTAGTGTTCTTACTTTCCATTCTCCATCTTCCGGGTAAGCTAAGATGATCTTTGCTTCTTTAGAATCATTTGGAGAGTAGAATTTATGTGTTGCTAAAAAATGTCCGTCGGAACCAGGGACCTGAACCATTGACATGGTTCCTCCCGGTCCTTCCCAGATGACTTCTTCCTGATTTCCTTCAAGGTCATATAAACGGCACTGATTTACTTTTTCTGCTGCTACGAGCATATGTTTCTTTCCTTTATAAGTTAAAGGCGCAACAGAATAACATTTTTCTAAGTTTCCAATAACTTTCTTTGATACTTTCATTATGCCACCTTCTTCCTATAAGCAAGAACGGAATGGAATATTCTGTGGTGCTTCAAAGCAATCTTCAAATCCTCTTCTGTGATGATAGTAGATTTTATCTTTATCTGCAGGATATGTGTATTTTCCTCCAACCTGCCAGAAGAATGGATGGAATTTGTATTCATTACGATCTTTCTTGAAGTCATATAATACTTTGATCTCATCACAGTCAGCCTGGAAGTTTGTCCATACATCCCAGTGAATAGGTACAACAACTTTGCACTGTAAGTTTTCAGCCATACGTAATACATCGATGGATGTCATCTTATCCTGCATACCAATAGGGTTTTCTCCGAAAGATCCGAATGCTACGTCTACATCGTAATCTTTTCCATGTTTTGCAAAGTAGATAGAGAAGTGAGAATCTCCAGAATGATAGATATTTCCACCTGGTGTCTTCACTAAGTAGTTAACTGCTTTGTCATCCATATCTGTTGGGCATACGCCTGTTAATTCTTCTCTGTCTGGACCTGTAGAGTCTGTTGTTACGATACATGTTCTGTCAAAAGAATCTAACGCAATAATCTCGATATCTTTGATCTTGATGGAATCTCCAGGTTTTACTGTGATACAACGGTCTGCTGGAACTCCCCATTTCTGCCATAATTCTACGGATTTTTTAGGTCCGATGAATGGTACTGGAATTTCTTTTCCGTTTTCATCTGTTGTTGTCATTCCACTGTTGATCACGTGTGCAGCCCATTCTGCAGACATATGATCCTGATGATAATGTGTTGCAAGCACTGCATCAACTTTCTTGAATGCAAATGGATCGATCACAAATGGTACATTACGAAGGTTTGGCTGCATTGCACGTCCACCACACATATTTGCCATCTGATGTCCGACTTTCATTTTTCCATCACCATGTGTACGTTTCCCATTTCCACACCATAAATCGATTGTAATGTTTGTATCAGCTGGTGTTTTAAACCATACACCTGTACATCCAAGCCACCACATTGCTACATTTCCTGGTGCTACTACTTCATTTTCAATATCTTCTACTAACCATGTTCCCCACTCTGGGAATGTGCTTTCAATCCAGCTTTCTCTTGTCATTTCACTAATTTTACTCATAACCTTGATCTCCTTTTCTATTCGAAATCTTCTATCTCTATATCCTATAAGTCATTTCCATAATAAGCATTTTCTCCATGCTTTCTGAAGAAATGTTTGTCCTGTAATACTTGCGGTGCTTCCCCAATATCTTTTTTCAGATGTTCACAGCGGTATGCCATCTTTGCTACTTCTTCCATAACAACTGCATTATGCACTGCTTCTGCTGCGTCTGCTCCCCATGAAAATGGACCATGGTTTGTACATAAAACACCTGGTACATAGATTGGATTTTTTCCTTCAAACGTTTCTGCAATCACAATCCCTGTATTCTTTTCATACTCTCCGTTGATCTCATCAGCTGTTAAAGATCGTGCACATGGAATATCTCCGAAGAAATAATCGGCATGTGTTGTTCCATAACATGGAATGCTTCTTCCTGCCTGTGCCCATGAAGTCGCCCAAGGAGAATGTGTATGAACGATTCCACCGACTTCTGGAAATGCTTTGTAAAGTTCGATATGAGTTGGTGTATCAGAGGAAGGATTTAAATCTCCCTCAACTTTTTCCCCATTCAAATCCATGACAACTAACATATCTGGTGTTAGTTTTTCATAGTCAACACCACTTGGCTTAATGACAAACAATCCACGTTCTCTGTCGATCCCACTGACATTTCCCCATGTATAAGTTACCAGTCCTTTTGCCGGTAATTCCATATTTGCTTCGTATACTTGCTGTTTTAATTCATCAAGCATCTTCTTAACTCCTTTCTTACTTTCCTGCATTTCCAAATATTTTCTCTAATTCTTTTCCTACGCCGTCCTGATCATTACTTCCTGCAATCTGGTCTGCTGCCTCTTTCACGACATCATCTGCATTTTCCATTGCAATCCCAAGTCCAACCAACGTAAGCATCTCAATATCATTCACTTCATCGCCAAATGCGATGATATCTTTGATCCAAATGCCTAACTTTTGTGCAAGCTTTTTGATCGCTTCTGCTTTGGAAACTCCCATTGCCTTGACTGCAAGAACTTTTTTCCCAGAACGAATGGCATCCGCATCCGTTTCTTTTTTGACCACTTCGGCTACTTTGTCTAAATAATTTTTGTCATTGTGGCTTACAACAATCTTGTAAATGATATGTTCTTTTATATATTCATTTAAATCATCCACAATCCTCATTGGTATCTCTTCATCTTCTTCTACAGTCTGATTGAATTTCTGATGAATCAGAAATCTTTCATTCTGAGGATCATCGGATACCAGTTCATCTTTGGCAAAGACGTAATATTGCAATCCGTATTTTTTACAGATTTCAAACGTCTTGTGACAGGTTTCACTGCTTAAATGATTTTCATATAAGATTTCTCCGGTCCTGATGTTTCGAATGACAGCTCCGTCACATCCAATGACAATATCTGCATTTTTTAATTGTTTTGTGTATGCCTTTGTCATAACATCCGATCTTCCGGTTGCCATAACAAATGTTATGTTTTGATCTTTTAGTTTATAAATTGCCTTTGCATTGGCATCAGAAACTTGTTTTTGACTATTTAACAAAGTCCCATCAAGATCGGTCACTACCATTCGATACATGATTCCCTCCTTATGCAGGTACTTTGATCCCTGCCTGTTCCATCTTATCTTCTACAAATAAGCGTGCCTGCCTGATTGTTTCGACTGCTTCTTCCATCGTTTGTTTCTTTGTGTTATCTGCCCACATTTCGATCAAGAACATTCCTGTGTAATTTAAATCTTTTAATTTTTTAAAAATGTCTGTAAATCTTACAGTTCCTTCTCCAAATGGAACACATTTAAATACTCCAGGGTTTGTCTCTTTGACATGGATCGCTACCGTTTCACTGATTCCAAGTTCAAATTCACTCTCAACATCCGCTGAAAACTGCGTCAGATTTCCCATATCTGGATAAATTTTAAAATATGGAGAACGAATTTCTTTAATATAGTGCATTGCACGAAGAATCGTTCCAACAAATGGTGTATCCATGATTTCCATTGCAAGGATCACTCCTGCGTGGCTTGCCATTTCTACTGATTTTTTCATTCCTTCTAAAAATAAAGCTTTTGTTTCTTCATCGGATTCTTCATAATATACATCATAAGTTGCAAGCTGGATCAATCTGACTCCTAACTTCTGTGCCAAGATGATTCCTTTTTCCATGATCTCAAATGCTTTATCTCTTGTTTCTTTGTTCTTGCTTCCAAATGGAAATCTTCTATGACCACTTAAGCACATGCTTGGAATGATGATTCCTGTCTCTTTCATATAAGAACGGATTTCTTCAATCTGTTCATCACTCCAGTCAAGTCTTGCTAATCTCTCATCAGATTCGTCAATGGAAATCTCGATATAATCAAATCCTGCCTGCTTTGCTGCCTGCATTTTTTCAAGCCATGTAAAATCATTTGGAAGAGCCTTTTCATAAATCCCTAATGGCCTTTTTTTGATATCGTACATCTATCTCACCCCGATTTATTCTGCAGGCATATCTAATGCTTCTCTGATCTTTGCTTCGATTTCTTTTTCTGATAATAAGTTTTTAAGTCCAATGACTTTTGTATCTTTTCCTGTTCTAAACTGCGATGTAAATGTTTCAGATACAAAGATCATATCGTAATTGTTTGCTACACCTTTTGCTTCTCCAACACTCATATGTCCGATTTCTGCATCAATTCCTAATCTTTTGAATACTTTGTTGATCTTCATTTTGATCATCTGGCTTGATCCCATTCCATTTCCACATGCTGCGATTGCTTTGATTTTCATAATAAATACCTCCTAAATTTGGCTGATTGATTGTTTTGTTAAAAATTGATTTGATATTACTTTTTTAATACTCGTCGTCTTCCTGACCTACTGTGAAATACTTTTCTTTATCAGATTTCGCATACTGAATCTGAGGAATGACTAACATTGCGATAACACAAAGGATAACTCCAGGTACCTTTAGGTACTTAACAATATAAGATACTGCAAGGAAGATCGTTGAGAAGTCGAAGTTTCCATGCCATCCACCGAATGCTACTAACTGTAAAACGTAAGCACAAACGGCTCCACCTAATACCTGAATGATTCCACTGATAAATGGTAAGATCATGGCTGCTTTAACTCCACCTCTGTGGTTTGCATATACTGCGATACTTGCGTTATCGAAAAACAGTGGTACGAATCCTGCGATGATCATAACTGGTGAATGGAAGATCAAAAGTCCTGCGATCGCTAAGAACTGTCCAAGTGCTCCACAGAAGAAACCTACTGTTACTGCGTTTGCTGGTGCGAATCCATAAGCTACCGCACAGTCTACTGCTGGGATCGCTCCTGGAAGCAATTTGTCTGAAATACCTTTGAATGATTCTGTAAGTTCTGCAACGAACATACGAACACCTGCCTGTAATACGTTTAAGTAAACAGTAAAGCTTAATGCTTTAGAGAAAATATAGAATCCAAATGCTGTTGTCTGTGAGAATGTGTCATCTAAACTTCTCATGAAATCTTCTCCAAGTACTAACATGATGATTCCAAAGAATATGAACATTAATACGGATGTGGATACTACATTGTCACTAAACATCTGTAAAAATCCTGGAAGTTTGATATTTTCAATAGAATCTTCTTTTTTACCGATCTTTGGTGCAATCTTATCCGCTAACCAGATTGCAAACATCTGCTGATGTCCAATCGCGAATCCACCTTCACCGTCTGTTAAACGATCTGTTGGTTCAACTGTTAAGTTAGAAAATACTGCCTGGTATGTACCGACTAAGATTCCGACTGCTACAGCTCCCCATATATTACGAAGTCCTGGGATAAATAAAAATACGATCCATGTTACGGTTGTTGCCTGCTGTACCATGATATGTCCAGTTAACAGTAACGTACGAAGTTTTGTGAATTTACGGAAGATCAATAAGATGATGTTCCAGATAAAGGCTAGTAACAAGGATGTCATGGTCCATGCTGCCGATAATCCGATGTTTTCAAGTGCTGCATTTACTGCATTCAATCCGAAATACGGATCAATGACTACTGCGTTCAAATGGAACTTCTGGTTCAATCCGGCAAGGATTGGTCGGAACGTATTGATCAGTCCGGCTGAACCTACATTTAAGATCATGTAACCTACAACTGCTTTTAAGAAACCTGCTAATGTTTCATACCATTTTCTTCCTAATAAGATGTATCCAACTAAGACGATCAATCCTACAAAGAATTCTGCTTTCGTCAAAATATTGTTCGATACAAAAGTAAATACTGTATTTAATATTTCCATCCTCTTTCTCCCTTCTTACTCTTCTGCTTCAAATTCATTGATCGCTTTGGCAACTTCCTCAGCTGATTTTGCGTTTTTAATGAATTCAATGTTCTCTTCATCTGAGATAAATTCAGCCATGGACTGAAGTTTCTGCAAATGAGATGTGTCATCAGTTGCTGCCAGAGTAAGAACAATATCTACTGGATCATTGTCACAGTTAAAACAGACTGGCTTGCTTAATGTGATCAGACTTAATCCTGTTTTCTTAACACTTACATCTGGTCTTGAATGTGATAATGCAAGTCCCGGAATGATTACAATGTATGGTCCATTTTCTTCCACACATTTGATCGTCAGATCAATGTAATCTTTTGTGATGTAATCGCTATCTACTAAGAGCTGTCCAGATTTGATCATGGAATCTCTCCAGTCAGATGCGTCTACATTTAACTTAATGTTTCTTGCTTCAATTACTTCACTCATTAGTTTCCTCCTATTAACTCTCCATATTTTTTTGCTGTTTTTATGTGTATCTCCTTAAGTTGTTTACATCTTATCATTCGCTGCACATCTGTTCAACAAATTCTCAATCTTTGCACATATGTGCAAAATAAATATTTTAGATTGACATTTATAAATATATTGTTCTTTCATAAGTACAATCCGTATGCACACAAGTACAAACCCATACATTTTGTTTAAAATGTACAAAAAAAGAGACAACTCATAAATTACTCCTATGAGTTGCCTCTTTTATAGTGGTTCAGTTTTTTTTAATATTCTTATTTATTCCTAATAAATTTTTTGGTATAAATGATTCATGTCTGCTCGAAGTTCCTGATATTTCTCAATATTTTTTTCAACAGGTTCATAAATCTGTATCGAATTATTTCTACCTGCCCATTCTAGAGCTTCCTTATGATCTGAAACCTTCCCGCTTTCCACCATTGTGCTTGTCCATGCTCCAATGATCCCTGCTTCCCTATGCTGGTACTGGATCAATTTTCTTCCATAGACATCCGCCTGAATCTGATTAAATTCATGGCTGTTACTCAAACCGCCTCCAATCTGAATCTGCTCTGCCTTGCCAATCTGCCCTTCTACAATGTCTAAATTGTTGCGAATCTCATAAGCGATCCCTTCCAGCAAAGCTCTCGCCATATCGCCTCTTGTCGTACTCAATGTTACATTTGTAAATGATGCAGTTGCTTTTGGATTCCACTGTGGTGTTGCCCTTCCCTGAAAAAATGGAAGCAACATACATCCATTGGCTCCTGGTGGAGACTGTGCGATCTCCTGATCAATCTTCTGATAAATATCTCCCTGCACTTCTTTGTAAAAATTATTGCAAAACCAGTCAAATGCCGCACTACATGTTAAAATACTTGCTTCCACAATATATTTTCCTTTTACTGCAGAATAATTAATGATCGGATTACCCATAAGCACAATTGGTACCTTCTCTGTGATCCCTATGATAAATGCACCTGTTCCACTCGTAACTTCCATGTCACCTTCTTCATAAATTCCCATTCCAAGCGCACTGCACTGCTGATCACCACCAGCCGAATAAACTGGAATTCCCGTCTTAAGTCTTGTACTTTCCGCAAATTTCTCATTTGTATATCCATGAAGTTCTCCTGGATCGATCAGATCACAAAGCTTATTCTTCTCGATTCCAAAGATATCAAGAAGCACGCTGTCCCACCGCCCGGTTCTTAAATTCATCAAATGAGACCTACTTGCATAAGTACGATCAAGTTTTCTCTGCCCTGTCATATGATATAACAAATAATCTGCAACAACAAAAATCCTGTCTGCTTTCTTATAAATCTCTGGTGCTGTCTCTTTAAGCCATGCCATCTTGCTCCCTGAAAATACAGGATTTACCATTGTACCGCTTTTTCTGATGATCTGTCCATTCATCGCAGAAAGCCTCGTACAAACTTCAATATTCCTTTTATCCTGCCACATCACAGCATCACATAATGGATCTCCTTTATGATCAACTGGAATGATCGATGTTCTTTGTGCCGTCAAAGAAATCATCTCTACTTCTTCGTTCTGATCCTTACACCAGTCACCCACATCTCTTGCTATATCATATAATGCTTTTCTCCATATTTCCGGGTCCTGCGTTACCTTGATTGAAGAATAAAAGGTTGGATGATATTTTCTGTGAAACTGACATAAAATATCTGCCTTATCGTTTATCAATGCACCTCTCATACTTGAGGTACCTACATCAAAAACAAGGATTCCCATACCTAAATCCCCTTTCTTTCTAATGCACAAGTCCACCCATCTTAAATGACTCGATCAAAAGTTCTAATGTCTTTGGATCGCACTGACGGTATTTGAAATAATATAGCAGCATTTCTGTATATTCTACTAACTTTTCCGCATAAGCTTCCTGCACAAAATGTTTCGTTCCACACATCAGACATTCATTGATGAGCAGATATGCAGCAAAACGTTCATTGATAAAAATATCTCTCTCTTCTTCGGAATAATCCCGAAACTGGATTGGTTTTCTCCGAACGATCCAGGAAATCGTGTATGCAAACAGCTTCTCTGTGCGGATTCTCTCAATACTATGAAATTCCTTTAACCGCATCACATCCATAAAATAATCAAGGATCACCTGCATTAAAATTCTTTCATTGCAGTAAGCTGTCTCAGAAAATCCTGCCATTTCAATAAATTCCATCGCTGTCTTCTGCAGTTCCTCAAATCGTTCACGGAATTTATCGACACCGACCTCATCGATCAGCTCTCTGTAATTTTCCATCTCAAATAAATTGTGTTCTATCATTCTTGCCCCTTTATCATCTTTAACAATTGTAATTCATCCAGTTGCTGTTTATGATTCACGATCAGATTACTTACATCCGATTCTAAATGATATCTTGCCTTCGAAAAATACTCTGCCTGTGCCGCTCCTGTAAATCCTGCGGAGGAATTCGGCAACTTATCAATTTTGTGCTCTCCGGCAATGATTTCTTCTACTAATCGTTCGATCCGCTGGCTTTCTTCTGCGAATCCGTCGTCATATCTCTCCATCTGGTTTATCCCTTTCTTAAGATCATCCGATTCATATAACTTTGAGCATCGATCACTCCATCGTTGGCTCTTGGAATCTGCTCTTCTTCTCTCTTATGCGGTTCTTTCGACATTCTCTGCAAGTCACTATAACTGTCTTGTGCAAAATATTTCTCAATGTCATGCCAGCCTGCTTCTCCAAACTGAAAACATGTCGAAATGATCTCATCCACAGAATTCAACAATTCTGCCACAACACTTGTATACCGCTTTAGAAAATGATTATTCTCACGATATGGGTACTTTACATAATGGTCAAATTCTGCGTATACTTCTTCAGCGATCGTTCGTACCTGTACTTCAAAATAATAATTCCCATATTTAAAAATATAATGCTGTGAACGATATCCCTTATCTGTATATTCTTTATGAATCGTATAATTAAAAATGTCACGATCCCCATAACGGATATAAGCCCTTGGCATCTCCGCCATATGCATATCATATCTGGAATCTTCATCAACTTTCAGCAAAAAGTCATGTACCGTACGCCATTCTTCTTTTGATAAGATCAAAATTCGGATACCCATAAGATCACGCACGATCCTCAGATAATTCCGTTCATTAATATTTTTATATTTCTGACGTTTTTCAACTCCAACTTTCCGTATGATCTTCTCAATCAAATGCTCTGGATCCTTACATCGATTATGAATTGAATGTACATGAAAATCTATTACTTTTGATATCTCATCCTGTAAACGATCTGCAATCTTTTTCATCTCTGGTAAACGTCTCGTATAATCCTCATAAATCCTCTCAAGCGTATCCCAGGAAAGTCCAGAATCCTCAAATGCTTCCTGTACTTTGTATGTGTTAAAAAATTTCTCCTGATCCAGCATGAGGAATCACCTCTTTTCACTTTTATATTTATTTCTCTACAATCTTATATTTCTCTAATAATTTGACACGTTCCATCCCAATCTGTGCACTGCTTTTTTCTCCTGTATTGATCGCATCTGTGTTACGATGAGTTAAGTATTTAAATATCCTGTGTAAATACGCCACTGGCAGTAAAAACGGATAGTTCCTTGAATATGGATAGTTCGTCTTGATATATTCCTTCCCTGGAAATAAAGAAGCCAGGATCCCGGAAGCTGCATTGACTGATTCATTCTCTGCTGCATTCAACGTAATATTTGCACTATGTACACGATTCATATCATTTTGTCCAAAAATACCACCATCTAACATATCATCCAATAATGCTGTGCAGTCAATTTCTACATCAGACGGTTTTGAAAGCCCTAGCTCCTCCCAAGTAAATCCAAGATAGCAGACTCCAATATCCAATACATTCATAGCAAAAGAATCCATATGATATTCTTTCATGATATTCCTGATCTCATGAAAGTCTAACTGATCGTGGTATTTCTTCGCAAAGTATAATAGATCACATGCCTGTCTGACTCCAAATCCACTATGAAGAAAATGTTTCAGACTGTGGCATACAAGATATAAAAAATGCTGTTTGGGATTCAGCGTCAATACTTTACTCCCCTGAATATCTGTTTCCATACAGGTATCAAATGCATCTTCAAATAATTGATTAAAATGACCATACGCCCCGGATTCCTGTGGAAACAGATCCATATGCAGTTCAAAATATAATCCATTCCTTGGATTCTGATATGGAACTTCCTGATAAACTTTATCCTTGATCAGTTCTTCTCTCATAAATCCCTCTGCCTGCAAAAATTCATCCATCTTCCCAAACTGATCTCTTGGGATATAAAGATCTTCATCATTGGATGTTCGAAGATCTGGATTTGGATATAGATCTCTGCAAACAATTCCTTTCACGATCAATGGAGTCAATCCATTCTGGCGCATTTTATCAAACAACATCAAAAACAGAATACTTTTTCTTGCCTGATTTCCTGCCTGATCGATCGTATCTCCCTTCCAGAACTGCTGAAACCCTGGATCACTATTTTGAAATGATTCATTTGAAAAAATCTGCTGATAGATCATCGGTGCCAGTTGCTGTTTCTGACTAATATCATAGATCTTCTCCCAGTCTTGTGTAGAAAGTCCCTCTATCATATCACAGGAAGTCTGCGTCATAGCACTTCTTAATATATCTATAAATACATTGGTTAAGTTCATCTTTACATGCTCCTTTATTCTAAAATATCCAAAAGCAGATTCTCTAAAGTATCTACTGCCGCTTCTTCCATGTTACATCCATACTCAAACACCGGGATCTGAGCCGCGAAATCTTCTGTAAGATTCCATATTTTCTCCACAAACTGCGGATTCCATCCATTCACTGTGATCTGACTGATCATTGCCTTGATCGCATCAAAATAACGAAGTCTCCTTCCATCATTCTCCTCTGCTTGTCCAAGAAAAATGACTGCTTTCACAGGATAAGCTTCATTATAACAGATCTCTGAAGAACCACAGATTGGCCATCCAAGAGACATCCATCTGCCATTCTCTTTTTTTAATAAAGTTCTATCACCATTGATAACTCTTGCTTTCCGATACTTCGTCCACAATCCTGCCTGCGTTGACTTACCAATTCCACTTGGTCCGCTAAATAAGATCACTCCTGATTTCACTTTGAGTACAGAACAATGCAATACCATCGCATCCTTTGCCAACATTCTTTTTTCCATCGCAAAAAGAGATACAAAGACTGTATCAACATTTATCATATGCACAAATTCCCGTTTTAAGTACAATTTTACCTGATCTTGTGAAATTTCTTCATATTGTCCGTAGGATTCTTCCATTCCCATAAAATTCATCCGGCGGTATTCCAAATTGTCTTTCTTATATACTTTCAGATCAATTCTTTGTGATACACATTCCCCATCCAACTCTGGTAATTTATCCACAACCTCAAGGAAATATTCCACTTGTACTTCTTCATCAGTATCAATCAAAAATTTTTTAAAATTCTCTGGAATTTCTAACGATTCTTCCATATGAATTCCAAAAATAAAATCTGCAATCTGATATTTCTTCATCCTCTCACCCTCTTTGTTCTAACGTTTTTCAAGTCGGACCACTACAACCTCTGGAATATTGTGAAATCTTGGTAGTTTTTCCTTATCACTTCCAAGTCCTCTTGTAATGATCATATGATTCACTGTCTTAAAATGATGGATTCCATCCGTATATTCAGGAAACCATCCCTGATCTCCTCCGTAAAGACCTCCTTTACCTGGAATTCTTACCTGTCCACCATGTACATGCCCACTGACTACCAGATCGATCTTCCATGTATCTGCTGCCTGCCCAAAAACAAAACTATCTGGTCTGTGAGACAACATGATCTTAAATGCATCTGTGTTCTCATAATCCATCAAAAAATCTCTTACTTTGGACGGAATATTTTTCTTAACCATATTTCCAGCCCCATCTACTGCAAATGCATACTCATAAAGGCCTCCAATCCGGATCTTGTTGCTTCTTACCTTTATATCCTCATATTCTTTCTCTACAACCTTCGCACCTGCTTTCTGTAACTTCTGATATAGATTCTTATCCCTGCGCTGTCTATACGCAATCTCATGATTCCCCAATGCGTAATATACAGGTGCTGTCTTTTTCAATGCACTTATAAGTTCTACTGCTGTCTGTGCATTCTTCCCATCCTCATTCAACATATCTCCATCCATCAAAATAAGATCTGGATCTTGTTTTTGAATTTTATCCACTAAGTGCTTATTCTTACTTCCAAACTGACTATTATGAAGATCCGATATTAATACGATCTTGGTCGTTTCCTTGATCTTATCAGACTTAATCTTGTAATCCGTAACAGTCAGACATTTATAAGATATGATAATTTCTACCGCTATCAATATAGCAAAAATGGCAAATATCATTGCTGCGATCCTTACTGATTTCTTCAATCTTCTCTCACCACTTTCAAAAAATGTGCTATTTATATTATAACATTGTCCAGTCTCTGCTCACAAGTCTATAGATAAATTTCTCACACAAATTCACTGCCTTTCTGTTGTTCAAAAACTTTCTTAAGTTTTTATGATGAAATATAGTATCCATTGAATTTATATAAAAAGGTGTTAAAATATGTATTTAGTGAGATTATTTGATTTTCATGTCATTATTTTAGTTTAAAGAAGGGGTTATATATGTCACAATCACAATATTATGTTACACATTATTTTAATGCACAAAATGCCGGCAGCTTCATGGCTGTTTCTTTGATCGGCCTGATTGTTGTCCTTGCCATCGTTTTACTTACCGCAAAGCTTCAAAAACATTATAAGATCAATATTGAAAATCCAACAGAAGCTGAACTTGCACAAATTGAACAAACACATAAAACAAAAGTTATCAGCTGGATCGAAAGCTTTTATGAAATGGTATTTTCAAGCACCTCCGTACTGATCTTCCTTTCTCTTTATTATGTCCTCGACGAAAGGATCCCTCAGGCGGCTTATTTCTGGAATAAATATCAAGATATTTTGTTGATGGTATTTCTAGTATGTTCTGTATTTTTAACATTCTGGTTTGATCGGATCTTTGTTCATCTGAAAACGATCTCATCCGAACAAAAAGCCTCCGTACGACTGATCTCTGCCTTTTATATCATTCTGATCTTGTTGTACATAAAATTTATTTATAACGATTCAAATTATGATTCTTTGATCTTTTATTTTGTGATGCTTGCGATCGGTCGTTTTGTCTATTTCGATTCAACGCTTGATTACATCAAGGAATCTTTAAAAAGCGTCGTGAAATACCTGCCTTTGCTGATTTTAATGGGCGCTTATTCTGGATTTATCTGTTGGTATGGATTTTCCTCTGATTTCTTGTTAAAGTCAAATGGCGTGATCGTTAGTACACTGTTGGCACATTTGTTTATGGATGTAGCGATATTTGTATTGGATAAGATACGCGTTGTGCAATTCATAGGGAAATTTTAAATTTTGTAATGGCCAACTGTAGATTTTGAGTATATGATAAAAAATAAATAAACGATCAGAAGAGCAGCTAGAGAATTTTCCTCACGTTTTTTACAGATCGCTGATCCGCCGGCTTTCCTTGCGTAACTCGCCTTCAAAGGTATTGAAAACAGAACTCTTTGAGGCTCAAACAACGCACCAAGCCGGCTGCGAATCCGTAAAAAACGTGGCAAAATTCTAATGCTGCTCTTCTGATCGTTTATTTATTTTTTATCATATACCAGAAGTCTAGAGTGTGGACAATTCACAAGATTGGAAAATTTAAGGTGGTGTGTATGTTAAACGTTATTGGTTTTCAATTTTTGTAGTGCTAGACAGATGTTTATTATATTCCAAAACATCCCGCTAAATCGGTGTTGTAGAAGTCATTTTACCTTCTGTTAATAAATACAAAAATCATCAACCAATAACGTTTAACATACATACTGCGTAGTGTTTTGAATAGCCTTCAGGTGTATGTGACAGAAATAAAAGAACAACCAATATTTAAAAGAATCCGGTGGCAAACATGAGCACTTTTTGAGTGCGTTTTTTACAAATTCGCAGTGCCTGTGGTTGGATGTCTGACCGTTGCTGCGGGCATTTTGGCTCGCAGTGAGGGAGTTTCCAAAGAAACAGGCACGGAACAGCGATTTGTAAAAAACGCTCTCAAAAATGCGGAGTTGCCACCGGATTCTTTTAAATATTGGTTGTTCTTTTATTTCTGTCACATACATGAAAGACTAAAAATATACTTGCTATTTCCCCACACGGGTGTTATAGTTAACATCTGGATGGTATTCTTGAAAGAAATCATACCGGCAAATCAATTTAACTTAGAACATCACCCGCAGGAAAGCAGGTGATACATGTATGAAAGTAGGATTTATCGGAGCGGGGAAAGTAGGCTGCTCTCTTTATGATTACTTTGTACACAACAATATACCCGTCACAGGGTGTTACACCCGTACACAAGCAAAGGTAAGTGGAACGGAAAAACAGACTCAGAAGATATTTACAACCTCAATTGATAAAATATTAACAAAGAGTGATGTTCTATTTTTAACAGTACCAGACGATGCAATAGCCGCAGTCTGGGAACTAGTCAAAACTTATCCGATACAAGGAAAGTTTATTTGTCATTGCAGCGGATCATTAGGATCAGCTGTTCTTTCTGGAATTGAAGAAACCGGAGCGTACGGTTACTCTATTCATCCAATGTTTCCATTTAAGAGTAAAAAAACTGCATATGAAGATTTATCACAGGCTCTATTCAGTGTGGAAGGAAATGAAGAACACATAGAAGAGATCATGGATCTGTTATCTGCGTGTCCAAATCACATCGTGAGATTAAAAAGCGAAGATAAACCAAAATATCATGTAGCAGCTGTGTTTGCATCGAATCTTGCGGTTGGACTGATCAATCAGGCCAAAAGACTGCTTATGGAGTGTGGATTTGATGAAGATGCAGCACTGAAGGCATTGAAACCGCTGACAGTTACGAACATGAACAATATATTTGATGTTGGAACATGTGATGCACTGACAGGTCCAGTGGAACGTCATGATATCAAAACAGTGCAGAAACATCTGAATGCCTTGGATCAGGAGACAAAGGAAACTTATAGTGCTCTGACAAAAGAGATCATAAAACTTGCGCAGATGCGACATCCTGATATTTCTTATGCAGACATGAAACATGTATTGGAGGAAGAAAAATGAAAACAACAGTAAGCACAGTACAGAAGATGAAGGATAATGGAGAAAAGATCACAATGCTGACAGCATATGATTATTCCACTGCAAAATTATTTGACGAAGCTGGAATTGACACGATGTTGGTTGGAGATTCTCTTGGAATGGTTATGCTTGGATATGATTCAACGATTCCTGTAACTGTTGATGATATGATCCATCATGGAGCAGCCGTTGTAAGAGGGGCAAAAAACGCTATGATCGTTGTCGATATGCCATTTTTATCTTATCACACATCTGTATATGATGCGGTAGCAAATGCTGGACGAATCATGAAAGAAACAGGTTGTACAGCAGTAAAATTAGAAGGTGGAAAAAATGTATGTCCACAGATCGAAGCAATCGTGAATGCACAGATTCCAGTATGTGCCCACATTGGACTGACACCACAGTCATCTAATATGTTTGGTGGATTCAGAGTGCAGGGAAAAAGTGAAGAGGCAGCAAAAGAACTGATCGAAGCTGCACAGGCAGTTGAGAAAGCGGGAGCATTTATGCTCGTTTTAGAAGGAATTCCTGAGAAATTAGCAGCGATCATCACAAAGAAAGTACATATTCCAACGATCGGAATCGGAGCAAGTGCTGAATGTGATGGACAGGTATTAGTTTATCAGGACATGTTAGCAATGTATGGAAACTTTGTACCAAAATTTGTAAAACAGTTTGCACAAGTTGGAGAAGTGATGCAGGGAGCAGTCAAAGATTATATCAATGCAGTCAAAGAAGGAACTTTCCCTGGACCAGAAAATACATATGCGATCAGTGATGATGTCATTGAAAAATTATATTAAGATCAAAAATAGACAATAAAAAGGACATAATTTATATAAATAGATTCCCACGTATAATGGGAAGAAGGAGTTTTAGTAATGAAAATCGTAGGAACAGTCAAAGAAGTCAGAGAACAGGTAAAAGAGTGGAAGAAACAAGGACTAAGCGTAGGTTTCGTGCCAACGATGGGATATCTTCATGAAGGACACAAAAGTCTGATGGATGCAGCAAGAAAAGGTAACGATAAAGTCGTTGTAAGTATTTTCGTAAATCCAATGCAGTTTGGACCAACAGAGGACCTTGCAACATATCCAAGAGATTTAGACCATGATGCAGCATTATGTGAAAGTGCAGGAGTAGACCTGATCTTCCATCCAGAAGCAGAAGAAATGTATGAAAAAGATTTCTGTTCTTTTGTGGATATGACAGGACTTACAGAAGGACTTTGTGGAAAAACTCGTCCAATTCATTTCAGAGGCGTATGTACGGTCGTAAATAAATTATTTAATATCGTAACACCAGACCACGCATATTTTGGACAGAAAGACGGACAGCAGTTAGCAGTGATCAAACGTATGGTACGTGACTTAAATATGGATATCGAGATCGTTGGATGTCCGATCGTTCGTGAAGAAGACGGACTTGCAAAGAGTTCAAGAAATACATATCTTTCTCATGAAGAAAGAAAAGCAGCACTGATCCTTTCTAAGACGGTAGCATTAGGAAAAGAACTTGCCAAGACAGAAAAAGATGCAAACAAAGTCGTAGAAGCAATGAAGAAAAACATTGAGACAGAACCACTTGCCAAGATTGATTATGTAGAAGCAGTTGATGCTTTATCTATGGCACCAGTTGAGAAACTGGAAGGAACATGTATGTTAGCTATGGCAGTTTACATTGGAAAGACAAGACTCATTGACAATACACTGATTAACGAATAGACTTAAGGAGAAAGAAAAATGAACATCAGCATGTTAAAAGGAAAAATTCATAGAGCAACAGTAAAACAGGCAGAATTAGATTATGTAGGAAGTATCACAGTCGATCCTGTATTATTAGAAGCAGCAGGAATCTTAGAATATGAACACGTACATATCGTAGATGTGAACAACGGAAGCCGTTTCGAGACATATACAATTCCAGGAGAGCCAGGAAGTGGGATGATCTGCTTAAACGGACCTGCAGCACGTTGCGTGGCAACAGGAGATAAGATCATCATTATCGCATATGCAGATATGACACCAGAAGAAGCAAAAACATTTGAACCAAAAGTTGTATTTGTAGATGATGAGAATCAGATTTCCCGTTGCACAAACTATGAAAGACATGGACGTTTAGAAGATATGTAGGAGAAAGATCATGTTAAAAGGAAAAACGATAGTATTGGGTGTGACAGGAAGTATTGCAGCTTATAAGATGGCAAATGTAGCGAGTATGTTAGTGAAACGTGGATGCGAAGTTCACGTAGTCATGACGAAGAATGCAACAAATTTCATCAACCCGATCGCATTTGAAAGTTTGACCAATACAAAATGTCTTGTAGAAACATTTGACCGTAATTTTCAGTTTCATGTAGCACATGTATCACTGACAGACAAAGCAGATGCGATGCTGATCGCACCAGCTTCAGCGAATATCATTGGTAAGATCGCAAATGGAATCGCAGATGATATGTTATCAACAACCGTAATGGCATGTAACAAACCAGTGATCATCTCACCAGCGATGAATACAAAGATGTATAATAATCCGATCTTGCAGGATAATCTTGATAAACTAAGAAGATTTGGATATGAGATCGTAGAACCTGCGAATGGACATCTGGCATGTGGAACAAGTGGTGCAGGAAAGATGCCTTCAGAAGAAGTGCTGGTTGCACATCTTGAGAGAGTGATCGCCAAAGAAAAAGACTTAAAAGGCAAGAAAGTCCTTGTGACAGCAGGGCCAACGATCGAAGCAATCGATCCAGTACGTTATATTTCCAATCATTCCTCAGGAAAGATGGGATATGCGATCGCTAAGATGGCGATGCTTCGTGGAGCGGATGTTACGTTAGTCACAGGAAAGACAGCGATCGAACCCCCGATGTTTGTAGATGTTGTTCCGATCGTGAGTGCACAGGATATGTACGATGCAGTGATAAGCAGAAGCGATGAACAAGATATCATTATCAAATCTGCAGCTGTTGCAGATTATACACCAGCGAATGTCAGCGATCAGAAAGTCAAGAAAAAAGACGGAGATATGGCGATTGAACTGGTAAGGACAAAAGATATTTTAAAGACACTTGGAGAGAATAAAAAAGAAGGTCAGTTCTTATGTGGTTTTTCCATGGAAACACAGAACATGTTAGAAAACTCCAGAGCTAAACTAGAGAAGAAAAAGATCGACATGATCGCAGCCAATAACTTAAAGGAACAGGGAGCTGGATTCAACACAGATACAAACGTGATCACACTGATCACAAAGGATGAAGAAAAGCAGCTTCCAAAGATGACAAAAGAAGAAGTTGCAGATGCACTTCTTGATTTTATCGTTTCTAAAAATTAAATAAAATAATCGATCAAATTCTGGTTTCTTCGTATGACTATGGTATAATAATAGATATTAATACCAAAGGAGAGTTAATGGGATGAAAGCAGTAAATAAAGTTCGGTTGATCTATTTACCAGCGATCGTGCTACCAATCTTTGTGATGATAGTATCGATCGCTGGTTTGAGTATAGGGTATTCAAGAATCAACAAGGCAGACCTCTCAGCAGGGTCCTTTGAACGATTTGTGAATCCATTAAAGACGATGAATACCGAGACACAGGAAATTTTCTTTGAATTAGAAGATCACGTAAAGAAAGATCCACAAATCTTTGACAATGAACAGTATTTAAATGATCTCAATGAACGTTTAAAAGCGAAGGATTCCTATCTGATCGTCCGTAAAAATGGTCAGATCCAATATATAGGGAAGAAAAAAGTATCTGATAAATTAATTCATAAACTTCCATCCTATGGGAATAAAGACAGTGATGCAGACCGTGGCTTTTTTGTCAGCAGACCAGGAAACTATCTTGTAAAACAGCAGGACTTTAAATACAATGATGGCGGACAAGGATCTGTTTTTATCATGACAGATCTTGGAACAGTACTTCCACATTACCGCAATATTATTATTCAGGTATCCTGCGCTGTGATAGGGGTACTGATCTTAACAAGTACCTTTTTATCATGGTTTATGTATCGTGAATTCGTCGGCCCGATCCGTGAATTAAAAGCAGGTGCAGAACGTATCAAGGAAGGAAATCTTGACAACGATGTAGTGATCAACAGTGGTGGAGAAGAGATCAGGGAATTGTGCAATGCATTTAATGAGATGAGGGCAGAATTGAAAGATTCGATCGATGCAAGAATTGTTTATGAGAAGCAAAACAGAGATTTGATCAGTAACATTTCCCATGACCTGAAGACGCCGATCACAGCAATCAAAGGATATGTAGAAGGGATCATGGATGGTGTAGCCGATACACCTGAGAAGATGGATCGTTACATTAAGACGGTCTATAACAAGGCAAATGATATGAATGTATTGATCAATGAATTATCATTATACTCTAAGATCGATTCGAATATCATTCCGTATAATTTTGAGAAGATCAACATCAATTCGTATTTTAAAGACTGTGTCGATGAGATCGGAGCAGACCTTGAGCAAAGAGGCATGATGTTCTCTTATCGCAATTACTGTGCAGCCAATGTCATGGTAACAGCAGATCCGGAACAGCTTAAGAGAGTGATAAACAATATTATCAATAATGCATGCAAATACAATAACAAAGCAAAAGGAAAAGTAGGAATTACGTTAACAGAATATGACCGAAAGGTACAGGTAGCGATCAAGGACAATGGAATCGGAATTTCCAAAGAAGATCTTCCACATATTTTTAGAAGAACCTATCGTGCAGATATGTCGAGAAATTCAGCAGGTGGAAGTGGTCTTGGATTATCTATTTGTAAGAAGATCATCGAAGAACATGGCGGTGAGATCTGGGCAGAGAGTAAGCTGCGTGCTGGAACGACAATATTCTTTACACTAAATAAAGTAATCGATCAGTCAAAGGAGAAATAACATGAGCAAAGTATTAATCGTAGAAGACGAACTTTCAATTGCAGAATTAGAGAAAGATTATCTGGAATTAAGTTCTTTTGAAGTAGAAATCGAAACAGATGGACAACAGGGACTTGAGAAGGCTCTAAAAAATGATTTTGATATGATCATTTTAGATATCATGTTACCTGGAGTTGATGGATTTGAGATCTGTAAGCAGATTCGAGAAGCAAAAGAAATTCCGATCCTTATGGTATCTGCAAGAAAAGAAGATATCGATAAGATCCGAGGGTTAGGACTCGGTGCAGATGATTATATCACAAAGCCATTTAGTCCAAGTGAACTTGTAGCAAGAGTGAAGGCACATCTGAATCGTTATCAGCGTCTTGTAAATAATCAGATGGAAGTCAATGATATCATTGAGATCCGTGGATTGAAGATTGATAAGACTGCAAGACGTGTATACTTAAATGGAGAGGAAAAAGTCTTTACAACGAAAGAATTTGATCTTTTAACATTCCTTGCAGGACATCCAAACAGAGTCTTTACCAAGGAAGAATTATTTAATAAGATCTGGGATATGGAATCTTTAGGAGATATCGCAACCGTTACGGTTCATATCAAGAAGATCAGGGAGAAGATCGAAGTTAACACAGCAAAACCTCAATATATCGAGACAATATGGGGTGTTGGATATCGTTTCAAGATGTAGGAGATTTTTATGAGAAAGAATAAAAAGATAAATATCATATATAAAGATGACCAAATCGTTGTCTGTGAGAAGCCAAAAGGAATCCCCGTTTCCAGTGACAAGACGGGGGACATGGATCTTTTGCATCAGCTTAAAAATCAACTGTTTTTTGAGGAAAATACAGATGGGGAGCCACAGCTTTATTTAGTTCACCGCTTAGACCGTCCAGTTGGCGGGGTAATGGTATTTGCAAGAACCAAGAAGGCAGCTGCATCTCTGACAGAACAGATCAAAGAGCATACTTTTGAGAAAGACTATCAGGCAGTATTGACCGGATGGCTGCCTGACGACGAAGGGACATTCAGGGATTATTTATTAAAAGATCCGAAGAATAATGTATCCAAAATTGTCAAAGAAGGAACGCCAGGAGCCAAAGAAGCGATCCTTGACTATGAAGTTATTGATATGATGGAAGATTCCAAGATGAAATACACGTATTGTCTGATCCATTTAGAGACAGGCCGTCACCATCAGATCCGTGTTCAGACATCAAGCAGAGGATTTGGAATCTGGGGAGATACAAAGTATAATCCGATCTATCAAAAGACAAAGAAGAAATACAAAGAGATCGGTCTATTTGCAGCACGGATCGCATTTGAACATCCAACAACAGGTGAGAGAATGGTATTTAAAGCAGATCCAAGTGGAGAAGCATTTGACTTATTAGAGATGACAGAATAAACAGGAGATGATAAGAAAAGATGAGATTTAGACCATGCATTGACATTCACAATGGCAAGATCAAACAGATTGTAGGAGGAAGTCTTCTTGATCAGGGAGATTTTGCAACAGAGAATTTTGTATCCGAAAAAGATGGTACATTTTATGGAAAATTATATAAAGAGAATCATTTGAATGGTGGACATATCATCATGCTGAATGCCAGAGATTCGAAGTACTACGAAGAAGATAAGGTACAGGCATTAAAGGCGTTGAAAGCATTTGAAGGGGGTCTTCAGATCGGTGGAGGGATCACAGATGAGAATGCGAAAGAATTCATTGAATCTGGCGCATCACATGTGATCGTAACATCTTTTGTATTTGCAGGTGGAAAGGTTCATTATGACAGACTGGATGCTCTAAAAGAACAGGTAGGAAGAGAACATTTGGTACTTGACCTTAGTTGTCGAAAGAGAGATGACAAATACTATATCACAACAGACCGCTGGCAGAAGTTTACGGAAGAAGAATTAACCATAGAACTTCTGCACAAACTGGAATCATGGTGTGATGAATATCTGATTCATGGAGTTGATGTAGAAGGAAAAGCACAGGGGATCGATCAGGAACTCGTGCAATTATTAGCTCGATATAATGGCAATAAAGTCACATATGCAGGTGGAGTTAAGAATTTTGACGATCTGGAATTGCTGAAAAACTATGGAAATGATAAGATTGATGTGACGATCGGAAGTGCCTTAGACTTATTTGGTGGAGATATGGAATTTTCGAAAGTCTTAGAATATTGCGATGCAACGATAACAAATCTGAATTAAGTAATACTTTCACATGGAGTAGAAAGAGTATGGAAGGGAGGCTTGAATATATGAAACTATTATATGAAGCCAGCAATTTTACGATACAAGCAAGATGGGTCATTCCATTTGCTATTTTAGGAATTATAGGAGTATTACTGCTCTTATGTTCACGGAAACCATTTTTTAAGTTGTTAGCTGCAGTGTGTCTTGTAATCTGTGCGATCGCAGCACTTAGATTCTGTTTTGGATATGTGCAGGTGATCCAAGCATATAAGCAAGGAAATTACAAGAGTGTTGAAGGATATGTAGAGAATTTTGTACCAGCATCCAGCGGTGGAGAAGATCAGGAAGATATGGAAGAAGAAAGCTTTGATATCAAGGGTGTTCATTTTTCCTATGGTGATAAATTTATTAAGAAGTTTGGTTACCACAGACCATCGACACAGGGTGGATATATCAAGAAAGACGGTCAGTATCTCAAGATCGGTTATATTTCAACGGAAAAAGGATATGTCATCGTTAAGATTCAGGAAAGAAAATAAAAGAATATTTTACAACAAAAAATACCGGAAACTTTCAAATGATAAGTTTCCGGTATTTTGCATTTTAGATTCTTATGCAATAATAAGAAATTAATTCTTACGCATAAATTCAGCACTCTTCTTAGTAAGTTTTGCACGCAGACCACGTTTTTCAGGTTCAGGTGGTGCAACATTACGAAGATTCTTGATGGATGTGATATAAATACCACTGACAACAGCTTTGATCTCAGCCTTTACAGGAACGTCATCGAAGATTGCCTCATCACACAATAATGGAGTGATCTTTGGTCCAATCTTTGCTTTAACAACTGGTACCTTAGACATCTTAGCACGTTTCGGAATGTTATCAGTTACCATCTTAGGAAATCCAGCTTCCATGATCTTCATTCGCTTCTTATCTATGACAAGCATATTCACTGTCTGTGCCATCTGATCTAACTGCGCACGCTGCTCTTCCTGTTTTGCCTGCATCTTTCTACCAACAAAATACAGAACACCAAGAATGATCGCAGCAATTACCGCAATAATAAGGATAACTGTCCATACACTCATATTATCTTCTCCTCCTAATATATACATTTGAATATCTTAACTATTATAGCATTTTTTCCTTAACTTGTCTTATGTTTTTTTCGCATTTCGATAATTTCTTCACGAATTGTAGCACCGAGATGCTTTTTCTCAGCTCTTTCAAGCTGATCAGGATAGATTGGCTGTCCAAAAGTAATATGAACAGTTGTTGGTTTTACCTGAAAACGTCTGTTATTCTCTAAGATATCAGAAGTACCTGAAATTGCCATCGGAATTACAGGAACACCAGCTTTCAGAGCAGGACGTAAACTTCCTTCTTTGAACTCATGAGGATCTTCATCCTGACTTCTGGTACCTTCTGGGAAGATCGCAATGGAAAAACCATCTTTCAAAAGTTTTGTACCTTCATTCATGGTAGCAAGTCCAGCTTTGATATTCTTACGATCTAAAAACAGGCAGTTGATAAAACGCATCCAGTGGGATAGACAAGGAATCTTTTCCATTTCTTTCTTGGCAAAAAATCCCATTCCACGTTCAGTAGCAACGTAGCTGCATAAAATATCATAATAACTGCTATGATTTCCAACATATAAAACAGCACCATCTTCTGGTATGTTTTCCTGACCATCAACAATTAATTTTGTACCAGCCATAGCAAGACAGATCTTAAAAGATCGTAAGATCATGCGTTGTGCTATGGATGAACGTTTATGAGCTTTTCCAGTTTTGTTCCAATGATCAAACAATGGATAAAGCGGTGCGGTTAATGTCAGGAAAAAGAACAGATAAATAATATCTGCAAAAAAACGAATCATGATCGTTCTCCCTTCTATAAATGATTTTATTTTTTGTGATTTGCATCAAGCAATTCATTCTTTAATTTGTAAAGAGGCATGGAAAGATCGACATAGACTTCCTGTGGATTCACAAGACGTCTGCTCTCATCCCATAACGTGTTCAATTCATCCTTACAATAGGAACGGATGTCCATAACAGAAGGACTCTTGTAAACACATTGACCTTTGATAAAGATTGGAACTAAAAGTTCACGCATTGTATAAGTACCACCAGCAAGTGTAGACTTCTTCCAAGTAGCCTGAGGATCAAAGATTGTCAGATCGTCAGATTCATCATAATGTTCCCCGACAAGACAGATCAGATCACCACGGATCTTTCCATCTTCCTTTCCGTAGATACGATAAATCGTTTTATTTCCAGGATTTGTGATCTTTGCAGGATTCTCAGAAATCTTGATCTTAGCAGTAAATTCATCAGCACCTTTTGGTTTAGAGGCAGCAAGTTTATAGACACCTCCAAATGCAGGACAATCTGCAGAAGTGATCAGTTTTGTACCAACACCCCATGAAGTGATCGGTGCACCCTGAGATTTTAAGCTTGTGATCAGATTCTCATCAAGGTCTCCAGAAGCAGCGATCACTGCATCAGGAAAACCTGCTTCATCAAGCATGATACGGGCTTTCTTTGTAAGATAAGCAAGATCCCCACTGTCTAAACGGATTCCATAGTGCTTTGGCATATGACCTTCTGCTCTTAATTCTTCAAATACACGGATCGCATTTGGAACACCAGAACGAAGAGTGTCATAAGTGTCAACAAGTAAAGTGCAGGAATCTGGATAAAGATCTGCATAGGCACGGAAAGCATGATATTCGTCATCAAAACTCATGATCCAGCTGTGTGCATGAGTTCCAAGGATCGGAATATCAAAACATTTACCAGCAAGTACATTCGAAGTACCATCACAACCACCGATCACGGCAGCACGGGCACCATAAGTACCAGCGTCAGGTCCCTGAGCACGTCGAAGTCCGAATTCCATAACACCACTTCCACCAGCAGCATAAACTACACGAGAAGCCTTCGTAGCGATCAGACTTTGATGATTGATGATATTAAGGAGCGCAGTTTCTACAAGCTGTGCCTCCATGATAGGTGCTTTAACTTTCAGAAGAGGTTCTCTTGGGAATACAACAGTTCCTTCCGCGATCGCATAAATATCTCCTGTAAAATGATATCCAGCAAGATATTCCAGAAAATCTTCATCAAAAATCCCTTGATTACGAAGATAATCAATATCATCATATGAAAAAGATAAGTTTTTGATATAATCAATGACCTGATCGAGTCCGCAAGTGATCGCATAGCCACTTCCAGAAGGATTATCACGGTAAAAAACATCAAAAACTACAGTTTCATCATTCCCTGTTTTAAAATATCCTTGCATCATGGTTAATTCATAAAGATCTGTGAGCAAGGTAAGATGATTTATATCCATTGAATACTCCTTTTCAACATAAAAATAGAAGGGTCAGGATAAGCTGCCCTATAACAACTTCAGTATAACATAATCTGACAAAAACGAACAGTATTCTTATAAAAGTTGTGAAGTGACGATTTCCTTTAATTTCTCCATTGTTTCATCCTCGTCAGATCCAGAAACGATCAGATTTACTTTATCATTGTAGGAGATACAAGCAGACATTAGATGGATCGCATTGGATACATCGATTTCTCCTCCATCATATTCTAGTGTAACACAAGAAGCACTTTTACATGCGATACTTGCAAGAGCAGCTACAGGCTGTGCGTGAAGTCCACGGTCAGATGTAATTGTAAAATCATATCTTTTCATAAAATATAAGAGTCCTTTCATATTTTTTTCTATTGTAACATAAAATAGTAAGACGGACAAAAGGAGGATTGGAATGAGGTACAAAATGACATATATATTATTTTTATTTTTTTTGTTAACAACGATTCCATATATTATTACGATATATATCAATAAAGAAAACAAGAAAAATATTTCGTTTGAAAACTATGACAGTGGATATAAAATACAAGACAAGGACCAAGATATTGATTTGGAAAGTTACCTTTTAAAAATCCTCCCAGGACAGATTTCCATGGATCAAGAAGAAGAAACAATCAAATGTCAGGCTGTGATCTTAAGGACAGATCTGATCCGGAAAATGGGCAGATCAAAGAAGATAAAGATGGAAAGCATACCATATCAGGTGTACAAAGACGAACAATATAAAAGTAAACTGGGTGATCGTGCCTATGAGATCATGGATCAGAAACGAAAAAAAGCAGTCAAAGAAACAATCGGAAAGGTGATCACATACAAAGGAGCATTGATCGAACCATATTTTCATGCAGTGAGTGTGGGGATGACATTAGATGCAAGTGAATGGTTCGGGAAAAAGATTCCTTATCTAAGACAGAAAGAAAGTTTAAGTGATATTGAATCCAAAGATTATATGTCAATTAAGACAATTTCATATCAAAGGATGCAGATTATACTAGAAGAACACATGAAAAAGAAAATCACCATACAACAATTACAAAAAAATCTGAGACTTTTAACGGTAACAAAGAATGGATATGTCAAACAGATCAAGGCCGGATCATATATCATTTCCGGAGAAGATTTTGCAAGATGGCTGCAACTGGCATCCAATAATTTTTATTTTGAACAATATAAAGGAAATTTAAGGATCATCTGTCTCGGAAAGGGAAATGGATTAGGACTAAGCCAGTATGGTGCAGATCAGATGGCAAAGCAAGGAAAAACCTATCAAAAAATATTAAAATATTACTATCCAAAAACAATGATTCAAAAACTATATGAATAAACAGATGGAAATGGGCAAAACTATGTTTGAGGTGATGAAAATGAGAAAAAATAACAAACAAAACCCATTTCCGCTGCGCAAATACTATGGGGCAATGATCATAGGATTCGTATTCTTTCTTGGAATCATGGCGTACTACAGTGCTACATTCCGCCAGAGGAGAGATCAGGCAAAACAGGAAGTCAGCCTGGAAGAAGAATCGATTGGAGCTAATAACAGCGCAACACAGGAAAAAACAAAAACAACAACGCAAGACAAGAAAGAAACAGAGACAACGGCACAAATGAAACGTACCATGAGTGAAAGTGTTACGTATAATGGTACATCCAAACTGACATGGCCGATCAAAGGCAATATCATTCTTCCATACAGTGTAAATTCAACCATCTATTTTGAATCTCTTGACCAGTACCGTATCAACAAAGGAATCCTGATCGAAGCAAAAGAAGGAGACGAAGTGAAGGCAGTACGTAAGGCAAAGGTAAGAGAAATTAAAAAATCAGCAGAATATGGACAAACGGTATTGATGGATCTTGGAAATGAATATACCGTATTATACGGACAGCTTAAAGATATCAGAGTAAAAGAAGGAACAATGGTCAATGCAGGAGAAGTTATTGCAAAAGTCGCAGAGCCGACAAGTTATTACACATTAGAAGGAACCAATCTCTATTTTCAGATGGAAAAAGATAAAAAAAGTGTAGACCCTTTAAAATATCTGGAATAAAATAAAGTGAGAAAATAACAGCCATAACATATCTGGTTGATGTAGAGGAAAGGCGGTCAGAGAACATCTGACAGCCTTTCTTCAAAGAAAATGAAGATCAGGGCTGGATCAATATACAGATAGACAGAGGATAAGACAGATGAAGAATGTAACGTACATATTAAAATGCAGTGATAATAGTTTATACACAGGATGGACTAACGATATCAAACATCGCCTGAAGATGCATAATGAAGGAAAAGGTGCAAAATATACAAGAGGACGAGGACCAGTAGAACTTGTATATCTTGAAGAATTTGATACAAAGCAGGAAGCAATGAGTAAAGAAGCAAAGATCAAACGTCTTACCAGAAAGGAAAAACTCCTGTTAATAGAAAACTACCAACAGGAGCAAAAATTAAATCTGGAACATTAGGATCATATGGCATAAACTTCCACCCATAACAAACAGATGAAAGATCTCATGCAGACCAAAATTCTTCCAGTGATTTTCGAACCAAGGAATCTTTAGTGCATAGATCACACCACCAACTGTATAAATGATACCGCCAGCAAGCAGCCATCCAAAAGATGTCTTGGATAAACTATGGATGATCGGTGCGATCGCAACGATACAAAGCCATCCCATTGCGATATACATGACAGAAGATACCCACTTCGGACAAGATACCCAGAACATCTTAAATACGATACCAAGGATCGCTATGATCCAGATTACGGATAAAAGTCCATATCCAAGCGTGCCACCAAGAACGATCGTACAGATCGGTGTGTAAGAACCAGCGATCAGAACAAAGATCATTGCATGGTCAAGTTTCTTTAACTTCTTATTGATCGTTGGTGAAATATTAAAAGAGTGATAAGCAGTACTTGCACCATAAAGACCAATCATACTTATAGTAAATATGATCAAAGAGATAATGCGTACATAATCACCGCTTAAAAAGCTCTTGATGATCAATGGAATGGAAACGATCGCGGCCAGGATCATTCCGATCAAATGGGTAATTGCACTTCCTGGATCTTTTAATTTATGTTTCATGGTAAAACCTCCAATCATTCTAGTGTTATAAAATTCAATACGTAGTATTAAAAACCACATCTAACTTTCTTACATACTACAACTATTCGAAGGATATTGCAAGGGGTTTTCAAAAAAAAGTGAATCTGGTATAATGTTACCTATTATGTGATTAAGAAAAAAAGTAATAGACAGAATGGAATATTAATATGAAAAAAACAAAGAAAGCCTATGAGATCGTCATAGATAGTATCAAAGAGCAGATCATGAATCAGGAACTTGTTCTTGGACAAGGACTTCCACCAGAGAGAGAAATCTCAGAGAAGCTTGGAGTCAGCAGGAATTCCGTTCGTGAAGCGTTGAAGATCTTAACTGTCATGGGAGTGGTCTCAAGTAGACAAGGAGCAGGAAATTATATATCAGGAAATTTTAAGGGATATATGGTAGATGCCCTTTCTATGATGTTTATGCTTGATAAGCTTGATTATGATCAGATCAACCAGATCCGTATCGGACTGGAGATGCAGGCATATGCACTTGCAGTGAAGAATGCAGAGACAAAAGACATCATAGAATTACAAGAATATGTGAATGCATTAGATCAGAGTACAGATAACGATGAGAAGACAATGTACGATAAGAAGATCCATTATGCGATCGCGAAAGCATCAGGCAATGTTCTGATCGTGAATATCTTAGATGCATTATCTGAGGTGATGGATATCTTCATTTTTGAAATGCGTCGAGAAATCTTAAGAACAGAGAAGCGAAAAGGAATGTTACAGGAAGCACATAAGCAGATCGTCGAATATTTATTAAAGAGAGATGTGGTCAATGGACAGAAAGCATTGATGAAACATTTCGAGATGATTGATAACATTATTCACAAAGAACTTTAAGGAAAGAGCCATTTTGGCTCTTCTTTTTTATGCAAGATTAACAAAAAAAAGAAAAATGTCAAATAGTACTTTACAAAAGTAGACAATGTATATATAATAAAAACATAAATTGGTAGTACCAATAAGACAAAAACAGATAAAAACAATGGATGCGAAAAACATCCAAATTTTTTTCAAACAAAATTGGTAGTACCAATCTAGAGCGGAAGAGCTTAAGATAAAGGATAGAAAGTCTTAGGAATGAGGAGGAATAGCAATGGACATTTTAGTATGTATCAAACAGGTACCGGCATCTAATAAAGTGGAAGTTGATCCAGTAACCGGTGTGCTGTTAAGAAACGGAGCCGATTCAAAGATGAATCCATATGATCTGTATGCGTTAGAGACAGCGCTTAAGATCAGAGAAGAAGTAGGTGGAACGATCAGTGTCATCAGTATGGGACCACCACAGGCAATGACAGTGATCAGAGAAGCATTTGCCATGGGAGTTGACCGTGGAGCATTATTATCAGACCGAAGATTTGGTGGAGCCGATGTACTGGCAACAAGTTATACGATCGCACAGGGAATCAAGAAGATGGGAGATTTTGACCTGATCCTATGTGGAAAACAGACAACTGATGGTGACACAGCACAGGTTGGTTCCGAAGTATCTGAATGGTTAAATATCCCAAGCGTATCAAATGTAAAGAAGATATCTAAAGTAGAATCCGATGCGATCACGATCGAGATGGATCTGCCGGAAGAACTGGAGATTGCTAAAGTCCAGTATCCATGTCTGTTATCCGTAGATAAAGACATTTTCCAGCCAAGACTTCCATCCTATGTAAAGAAGATGGATACCGCAGACCGTGAAATTGAAGTATATTCCTTAGATGATATGGAAGACAAAGACGAAACACATTATGGATTAAATGGTTCACCAACACAGGTAAAACGAATTTTCCCTCCAACAGCGAATGACCATCATGAAGTATGGGACGGAGACGGAAGTGAAGTCGCAGACAAATTATTCCATATGATCACAGATATGAAATTTATCTAAAAGGGGGAAATGAGAATGCCAAAATTAGTAATACATCAGGAAAAAGTAGAAGATCCACAGGTTCTGGTTGATATTTGTCCATTCGGTGCGATGGAAGAAAAAGACGGAAAACTTTCTATCAATGCCGCATGTAAGATGTGTAAATTATGTGTGAAGAAAGGACCAGCTGGAGCAGTAGAATATGTAGAAGATGAGAAAAAAGAAGAAATTGATAAGAGTCAGTGGAACGGAATCGCTGTTTATGTCGATCATGTTGATGGAGAAATTCATCCAGTAACATACGAATTGATCGGAAAAGCACGAGAGCTGGCAAGTAAGATCAATCATCCAGTCTATGCTTTATTTATGGGAAATAACATTTCAGATAAGGCAGAAGAATTATTACACTACGGAGTTGATAAAGTATTTGTTTACGACTTCCCAGAGTTAGCAAGATTCAAAATAGAATCTTATACATCTGTATTTGAAGATTTCATCAAGAAACATCAGCCATGTGCGATCCTGACAGGAGCAACAACAGTCGGAAGACAGTTGGCACCAAGGGTAGCTGCAAGAATGAAGACAGGATTAACAGCAGACTGTACGATTCTTGAGATGGATGAGAACACAGACCTTTCTCAGATCAGACCAGCATTTGGTGGAAACATCATGGCACATATCTTAACACCAAATAACCGTCCACAGATGGCAACGGTAAGATACAAAGTCATGAATGCACCAGAAAGAACAGAAGAAACACATGGAGAGATCATTTCATGTGCGATCGATAAAGAAAAGATCAAAGCACATGTGGATGTATTAGATATTGTAAAGAAAGAGCCAGAGAAGTTTATCGAATCTGCCGATGTTTTAGTCGTTGCTGGACGAGGAATCAAGAAAGAAGAAGACCTTGCAATGATCAGAGAATTAGCAGAACTGTTAGACGGACAGGTAGCCTGCACAAGACCACTTGCAGAAGCAGGATGGGTAGAAGCAAAATGTCAGGTAGGATTAAGTGGAAGAACCGTACGCCCGAAACTGATCATTACCTGTGGTGTATCAGGAGCCATTCAGTTTGTAGCTGGAATGGATCACTCTGACTGCATCGTATCCATTAATTCCGATGAAAAAGCACCGATCTTTAAGACAGCACATTATTGTCTGGTAGGAGATGTCTACGATATCGTACCAAAACTGATCGAGAAGATTAAAGCTGCGAAAGGGGCGTAAGAGATATGAGTTATAAGAAATTTGATCAAGCTGATTTAGAAGTTATCAAAAATATCATAAAAGACGATGAAAGAATTTTATATGCAGAAAATATCAACGAAGAGTACAGTCATGATGAATTAGGAGGAGCACAAAGCTACCCAGATGTTGTAGTAAAAGCGACTTCTGCAGAAGAAATCTCTGAGATCATGAAATATGCATATGAAAATAATATTCCGGTCACACCAAGAGGAGCTGGAACCGGTCTGGTAGGATCTTCCGTAGCAATCGAACACGGGATCATGATCGATTCAAGCCTCATGAATCATATATTAGAACTTGATGAAGAAAACTTAACGATCACCGTAGAACCAGGAGTTTTATTAATGGAACTTGCTGCCTACGTGGAAGATCATGATTTCTTCTACCCACCAGATCCAGGAGAGAAATCCGCAACGATCGGTGGAAATATCAGTACAAATGCCGGTGGTATGCGTGCTGTAAAATATGGCGTGACCAGAGATTATGTCAGAGGTCTTGAAGTTGTCCTTCCAAATGGAAAGATCGTGGAATTTGGAGGAAAGGTTGTAAAAAACAGTTCCGGATATTCCTTAAAAGACCTGATGATCGGTTCCGAAGGAACCTTAGGCTTTATCACAAAAGCCACATTAAAATTACTCCCTCTGCCTAAAAAGGCAATTAGTTTACTGATACCATTTAAAACCTTAAAAGAAGCAATTGACACAGTACCTCTCATTATCAAGTCCAAAGCAATCCCAACTGCCATTGAGTTTATGCAGAGGGAGGTCATCATTGATGCAGAAGAGTACCTAGGTAAAAAATTCCCAGATTCCCAATCCGATGCGTACCTTCTGCTCAAATTTGACGGCAATTCAACAGAAGAGATTGAAGCAGATTATGATAAAGTTGCAAAACTTTGTTTAGAGTCAGGAGCACTTGACGTACTGATCTCAGATACAGAAGAAAGAGAAGAATCTATCTGGAAAGCTAGAGGAGCCTTCCTTGAAGCGATCAAAGGATCTACAACTGATATGGATGAAGTAGACATGGTCGTACCAAGAAATAAAGTCAATGAAATGGTAGAATACCTTCATAACTTACATAATGAAGTAGATATACGTATCAAGAGTTTCGGACATGCTGGAGATGGAAACCTTCATTCTTATATCTTAAAAGATGACTTAAGCCAGGAAGAATTTGAAAAACGAATGGCAGCAGCAATGGAGAAGATCTACGAGAAAGCTGCACAGTTAGGTGGAAAAGTATCCGGAGAACATGGAATCGGATTTGCGAAGAAACCATATTTGAGAGAATCTCTTGATCCAGAAACAATTGAGTTAATGAGTGGAATTAAGAAAGCATTTGATCCAAAGAATATCTTGAATCCACATAAAGTATTCCAGAGCTAAAACTGACACTTTGGTTATACTCCCTAAGTTTTAAAAATGCACAAAGCAGACAGGAAATCAAATACCTGTCTGCTTTGTGTATATAAATTTATACAATTTTCTTCGAAATGGTTGACATAATGTATAAAAATATATATACTAAAAACAGTAACAGTTATTACTTGAATTAAAGAGGAAAGGAAGAGGTTATGCAGCCAGAAACGAAAAAAAGCAAGCAAAGAGATGCCATCATAAAGTTTTTAATGACTCGCAAAGACCATCCAACTGCCGATATGGTATATATGAACATCAAAGAAGAGTTTCCTAAGATCAGTCTTGGAACGGTCTATCGAAATCTTGCATTATTAAGTGAGCGAGGGGAAATACTAAAGCTATCTTACGAAGGAGGAGCAGACCATTACGATGCATGCACCGATCCACACTATCATTTTGTGTGTCAGGAATGTGGAGCAGTCATCGATTTGGAGATGGCACCGATCGATGAGAAGTTAAATGAGATCGCAAGTGAGAACTTTCCTGGAAAGATTACACAGAATATTGTTTATTTTAAAGGAATCTGCAAAAATTGTTTAAAAAATCATTGACAAAAGTAAAATGTGATGGTAATATAAAGACAAGTTAAAAATAGTAATCATTACTGTTTTAAACAAAAGACACTAAGCCGAAAGGCAAAGCAACATAAATGATCATATAAAGTATAAAGGAGAACAAGAATTATGAAGAAATGGATTTGTACAGTATGCGGATATGTACACGAAGGAGAACAGCCACCAGAGAAATGTCCACAGTGTGGAGTACCAGCAGATAAATTCAAAGAGCAGGTAGAAGGAGAAAAAGAATGGGCAGCAGAACACGTAGTAGGTGTTGCCAAAGGTGTCAGCGAAGATATCTTAGCTGATTTAAGAGCAAACTTCGAAGGAGAATGTTCTGAAGTAGGAATGTACCTTGCAATGGCAAGAGTAGCTCACAGAGAAGGATATCCAGAGATCGGATTATACTGGGAGAAAGCAGCATACGAAGAAGCAGAACATGCAGCAAAATTTGCTGAGTTATTAGGTGAAGTTGTAACAGACAGCACAAAGAAGAACTTAGAGATGCGTGTAGATGCAGAACATGGAGCAACAGAAGGTAAATTTGACCTTGCAAAACGTGCGAAAGCAGCAAACTTAGATGCAATCCATGATACAGTTCATGAGATGGCAAGAGACGAAGCACGTCATGGTAAAGCATTTGAAGGATTATTAAAGAGATACTTCGGATAAGAAGAATTGATTTAGGAGGTATGAGTTTTCATACCTCCTTTTTTTTTGCTATATTCCATGCTATAATGAAAATAAGACTGAAAAAGCAGGTGAAAGCATATGATTTCAGAAGAGAAAGTAAAGATTATGGCTGAGATGGCCAAGTATGAGAAGAATTATGGAAAAGGTGATTTCCGTATTTACAAATATACCAAGAAAGATTATGTCAGATCGGAGAAGATTAAGACAAGTATTGCCTTGTTGATCTCATTTCTGATCATGACAGGATTGTTGTGTATCATGCAGTTAGATATTGTGATCATGAAGCTGAGAGAAGGTAAAGTTATAGTATCTGCGGCTGTGATCATAGGAATTTATGTTGCGGTATTTTTTGTCTACCTGCATTTTACGAAGATGCGAGCATCCAGGCAGTATGATGAGGTAAGGGCAAGGGTACTGATCTATGACAAGCATTTAGAAGAACTAGAAACATTATATAAAGAAAAAGAGAATGAAGACATTAGTCCAACGATAGTCGAGGAGGAAGACGAAGATGGAAAAATTATTGATATATAGAGAACGATTTTTGAAATTCCTCACGGCGAGAGGAAGATATATTCAATCAGGGATGAGATTCCTTGGAGGAACTGTTTTATTTTATGTATTAGGGGAATTGTTTGGATATACAGAGACCTTTTCACAGCCATTTTTTATCTTTATGATGGGAGTGATCAGTGTCTTTATTCCAATATCAGCATTATCGCTGATCTTTTATGTCGTTATATTCTTAGAGTTACTTCATGTATCGTTAGAAGTGACATTATTTTTTGCACTGGTAGTTGTATTATATTTTCTTGTATATCAGAGAGTTTTTCCAGAGACAAGGATTTATCTGATGATGGTGCCAATCTTCTTTTATTTTCAACTGCCTGCGTGTTTACCGATCTTTGCTGGGATGTTTTGTGGAATTGCAGGACTTCCAGCGATCTTAATGGGAACAGTGATCTATTATCTGTCCAATATCCTTCAGCAGACAATGAACCAGCTGGCATCAGGATCAGCACATGGGAAGGTCTACAGTCTGATCGCGGCAAGAGCAATCGACAATAAGGATCTGCTTTTGTATTTTGTGGTATTCTGTCTGGTGACAGCACTCGTAACAGCAATTCGCAAGCGAGGAGCAGCGCATGGATGGAATATTTCAATCCTTGCAGGAGGAGTTGTATATCTGATCTGCATGTTCATAGGAGGATATCTGGTTAACAATGAGATCAATATCACATCACAGATCGGAACGATCATAGGAAGCATTGCGATCGCCCTGATCATACAGTTTTTATATAATGTGATCGACTATACCAGAGAAGAAACATTTGAATTTGAAGATGAAGAATATTATTATTATGTAAGAGCGATACCGAAAGTGACTGTGGAAGAAGAAGAATTTAATGTTACACAGATCACGGTACCATCACATAGATTTAGTTTAAAAAGAAAAGAACATAAACAAGAACATAAAGAACAGGACAAAGAAAAGGGAGAGGAAATTTGAGTAAATTTTTTGATGGACTTGAAAAATATATATATTGGACATCGATTCCGAAGATCGGTCTGAATGACATTGTAGATATTCTGATCGTCAGTGTTATGATCTATCTGATCGTCAAATGGATCAAAACAACAAGAGCCTGGGTATTATTAAAAGGGATCATTATCTTGCTTTGTATTGCATTTGCGGCATATTTACTGCAATTACATACAGTTTCATGGATTCTTTCCAATACAATGAGTGTGGGAATCACAGCGATTTTGATCGTCTTCCAGCCAGAACTCCGAAGCGCATTGGAACAGCTTGGAAGAAAGAACTGGGTGACTGATATTTTCTCTACAGATAGCCGTCAGGAAGAACTGGAATATACAGCAAGAACTCTGCAAGAGATATCAAGAGCAGCGATTGAGATGGGAAAGGTAAAGACAGGAGCACTGATCGTACTGCAAAGAGAAGTAGCACTTGGAGAGTATGAGCGTACAGGAATTCCAATTGATGCGAAGGTCAGCAGCCAGCTTCTGATCAATATCTTTGAACACAATACACCACTCCATGATGGCGCGGTGATCATTCACAACAACAGGATCGTGTCAGCAACCTGCTATCTTCCATTAAGCGATAGTGTAGAGATTGGAAAGGAAATGGGTACCAGACACAGAGCAGCAGTAGGGATCAGTGAAGTTTCAGACAGTATTACTGTGATCGTATCCGAAGAAACTGGTGGTATTTCTATCGCAAGGGATGGAAAGATCATCAGACATCTGGATCCACAGAGATTGAGAGATGAACTGGCTGTCCTGAGAGAAGAAAAAGGACAGAATAAGAAATTCAAACTATGGAAGGGGCGGAATCGAAATGAAAAAAAGAATGGAAAGTGATCTGCTTTTAAAAATAATTTCTGTTGTTTTTGCCTTTCTACTTTGGATGTTTGTTATCAACACCGATAACCCAGTCATCAAGAAGACTTTCAGCGATGTACCGGTTGATATGCTGAATGAACAGGTTTTAGACGATCTTAATCAGACTTATAAGATTGAATCTGGAGATACCGTAAGCTTTACTGTGAAGGGAAAGAAAGATGTTGTAGATCGTTTGACGAAGTCAGATTTCCGCGCAACGGCAGATGTATCTTCTATGTCAGATGTTCATGCGATCCAGATCGAAGTTGAAGCTTTACGTTATAAGAGTCAGTTAGATATCGATACAGGTGGTGCAACAGTCAAAGTCGTATTGGAAGATGTGAAGAGTGACCAGATACCAGTCAATGTTGTGGTGAAAGGAACACCAGCGAGTGGATATACGGTAAGCACGCAGACAGCAACGCCGAATCTGATCTCTGTATCTGGGCCAAAGAGTGTGGTAAGCAGGATCAAACAGATCGTAGCGAAAGTAGATGTATCCGGATTGAAGAAAGATGTAACAATGGCTCAGAATGTCAAGTGTTATGATGAAGACGGAGATGAAGTAAGTCAGGACCGCATCAAACTTGATACGACCAAGATTAAAGTAAAGATTGGATTATCAAGAACGAAGACAATACCATTTACCGTGGAAACAAAAGGAACGCCGGGCAAGGGATATGTACTTGGAAGCATTGATTATGAACCAAAACATATAGAAATTACTGGAGCTGAAGATGATCTGGAGAAGATCAGCAGTATCAAACTGGCGAATTTAGATATCAGTGATAGTACAAAGAGTATTGAAAAAACGATCAAAGCGTCCGATATTAAACTGCCAGATGGTATTGCATTTGTAAAATCTGTAGATAAGATCAAGAATATCGTGATCCGTGCGAACATCGAGAAGAAGACGAAACGTACATTGACGATTCCGACAGGACAGATCGCATTGATCAATAATACGAAGAATTATGATGTCAAATTTGATGACTCAGAGTTAAAGGTGAAGATCAGCGGATTGCGCTCTGTAGTAGATAAAGTTGTAGTGAAGGATTTAAATCCAAAGATTGACATGCAGCTGTACGAACCAGGAACGCATACGGTACAGGTTCAGCTGACAAAGATCAAGAATATGTCGATTGAGAAGAACGTCAGTGCAAAGATTACGGTAGAATAAAATATAAGGAGAGATATTTACAATGGATAAGATGTTATCGGTTGTTCTTCCAGCTTATAACGAAGAACAGATGATCAAGAAAACAGCACAGGTGGTAGGAGACCTGCTTGAGAAAGAACAGATTCCATATGAATTAGTATTCGTAAATGACGGATCTAAAGATCATACATGGGAGAAGATTTTAGAACTCAAGGAAGAAAGAGCACATATCAAAGGAGTCTGCTTTTCCAGAAATTTTGGAAAAGAAGGAGCCGTTTTTGCAGGAATCACACAGGCAGAAGGAGACTGTATTGCAGTAATGGACTGTGATCTTCAGCATCCGCCAGAAACACTTATAAAGATGTATCGTTTATGGGAGGACGGATATCAGGTGATCGAGGGAGTGAAAGCATCCAGAGGAAGGGAAAGTTTCATTCACAAGATGTTTGCAAAAACATTTTACAGTATTATCAGTGATGCGACAGGAATCGATATGTCCAGAGCATCTGATTTTAAGTTGATGGATCGACAAGCAGCAGAAGAATTTCTGAAACTTCCAGAACGAAATGTATTTTTCCGTGCATTGTCATCCTGGGTAGGATTCAAGACAACATACGTAGAATTTGATGTGCAGGAACGAGAAGCAGGAGAATCCAAATGGTCATTCAAATCATTAGTACGATATGCAGTGAATAATATCACATCATTTAGCGCCGCACCAATGCAGATCGTCACATTTTTTGGCGTTGTATTCTTCGTATTTGCAGTACTACTTGGAATACAATCGCTTTATATGTATTTTTCTGGACATGCAGTTGCAGGATTTACAACAGTGATCTTGTTGTTACTGTTGGTTGGAAGCATTTTGATGTTCAGCTTAGGTGTGATCGGATATTATATCGCGAAGATTTACGATGAAGTGAAGATGCGTCCGAGATACATTATCTCAGAAGTGATCAAATCCAAAGAATAACAATACAAATCCCTGAGATCGGATGAGATGAATATCTGATCTCAGGGATTTTATATGATACAAGGAATCATTTTTTTTGAGATTTAAAAACAAGAAATTTACTGATAAAATAATTGACAATCGTAACAATAACTTGTGTTTCTAACTTGGCGATCATCTGTGGCTGATGAAGGATCTCAACACAGAAAGGAACTCCGCCCACTTCGACAGCCATGGTTACAAGACGACCGAGAACAAACTTGATGAATTCATGAATTGTATCTGTGAAGGATTCAGATTTAGACTGAAATACATATAGCTTATTTACAACAAATGCAAAACAGATCGCAATCGCAACAGAGAAAAAGTTGCTGATCTTATAATCAATTCCACATGGTCCTTTTAATAAAGCAAACATTCCAAGATTAACGAGGGTTGTCAATCCACCAAAAAACAAATAACGAATTCGCGAATCATTATATAATTTCTTTATCAAATTTAACATATCATATTACCTCCGATAGATATAAAATATTCTAAAATGTACATACATCCAATATCTTAAGACATTTTTCAGGAATTTTCAATCCAAAATGTGGTATACTAAGCGTGATAATGAACAAAAAAGGGTAAAGGATAAAGGAAAAGTATAATGATAAAAGAACAAAGAAAGTATTGCTATGGAGTCTATACACTGATGTTTTTACTGATGTGTATCGTGGCATTTCTGCCATTTTTTACCGAAGGAAAAAGCTTTGTATGGGGAGCAGGAGTAGAAGACGGATTAAGCCAGCATTTTTCAGCATTAGCATATTATGGGGAAGCACTAAGAGAATTTTTCCGTAATCTTCTGGCGGGACACCCAAAACTTGTGATGTGGGATATGAGTCTTGGGTATGGTGCAGATATCCTCTCAACATTGAATTACTATGCGATCGGTGATCCGTTAAACCTCCTCTATGGATTTGTTTCGCCAAAGAATACAGAAACTATGTATGATTTCATGATCTTGTTACGAATGTATCTGGCAGGGATCACGTTTATCATATATGCAAGAAAAATGAAAAAACGAAGTTATGGAACAGTGATCGGGGCACTGGTCTATGTATTCAGCGGATTTTGCTTTCGACTAGGACTGCGCCATCCATTCTTCATCAATCCGATGATCTATTTTCCGCTGTTATGTCTTGGGATTGAGAAAATCTATCAGAGAGAAAGACCGTATGTATTTATTTTCGCAGTCTGCGTATCAGCAATGAGCAATTATTATTTTTTATATATGCTGACGATATTTGCGGTAATCTATGCGTGGATCCGTTTTTATAAATACACCGAAGAAAACAAGATGAAAAACTTTTGCCTGACAATCTTGAAGTTTGGAATGTATTATACACTTGGAATTGCAATGGCAGCAGTGATCTTACTGCCATCCGTCATAGGATTCCTAGGAAATGGCCGTTACGGCAATGGAGTTGACTGGAAATCATTGATCGTATACCCAGGGAAATATTATCTGCTGTTTATTGAAAACTTTATTGGATACGGAAATATGGGCAGCAATACGAACGCAGGATATCTGCCGATCGTTGGGATCGTTGTATTATTTACATTGTTTTCACAGCGAATGAAACATAAAAAATACAGAGCGGCATTTATAGCAAGTATCATTGCTTTGATTCTCCCAATCTTTGGATATGCATTTAATGGGTTTTCCTATGCAAACAACCGGTGGGCATTTGCACTGAGCTTTATTGTGGCATTGTTGACAGCAGAAATGTATCCACGTCTGTTTGTGATGTCAAAACGACAGCAGATCGGGATCGGAGCAGGAATCATTATATATACTGTATTTTGTATCATCGTAAATGCATCAGGAGAAGAAATCCTGAAGAATAAAGGGATCATGGCAGCCTGTGGATTAATTGCAGTATTTTATATTCTATTGTTGATCTTTCAAAGACTTGGCTATGATACACAGAAGAGGATTGTGCGAGTGAGCATGGCAATCTTGCTCCTGATATCAGTGGGAGTGCATGGATATTACAGATTCGATCCAAAAGGATATGCTTATACACAGGAATTTATGGATCAGGGACAAGCATATCGAACATTGAAGGAAGATAATATCCGTATGCTGAGTAAGGTAAATGATCCATCTGTTTATCGAGTACATGCAGAGGGATATCGATATAAAAATTATGGACTGATCAACCATTTGAATACGATCAGCGGATATTACAGTATCACAGCAAAATGTGTGACAGATACGATCAAAGGATATGATACGTTGGGAATGCAGTATGCAGATAAATATAAAGGAGTCGATCAAAGACTTGGACTCCTGTCATTAGCTGGCGTAAAATACATAACAGTAGCACATAACAGTCAGGTTGCAAAAGATGTAAGTTCCAAGGGGGATGTACCATACGGAGTTGAGAAACAAAGTAAAAAAGGAAATATCACATTATATAAGAATAAATATGCACTGCCATTTGCATATGCATATGATTCTTATATGACAGAGCAGCAATACGAGCAGTTAAATGGAATCGGCAAGGAACAGGCAATGCTTGCACAGATCATATTGAATCAGCATCCGGCAGACAAAGAGATTCAACACAACGAACAAAGAAATGATCCTGATATACAGACGATCTCATTGCCAGAGACAAGGATCTCATCTCCAAAAGGGAAGAAATATGCGGATATTACGGTGCCAGTAGAGAAAGACAAGGAAACTTATCTGTATTTTAAAAATCTCGTTTACCATGGAAAGAAAAATGGAGACGATAACTTTATACTGACTGGAAGAAAGGGAACAAAAGGAATCCTTGTGACACAAAACGATGTACAACAGAAAATTCATATTCAAAGCACCTTCAATCCATACTATTTTGGAAGAAAAGATTACATTGTAAAGATCAATCATCAGACAAGCAAGGCAAAAGAAAAAGTAAGATTAAATTTCTTGTCTCCAGGTGAATATGAATTTGATGATATCAGTTTGATCACAGTTCCTAAAAAAGATGTTCTTGCCAGATTAAAGGAACGCAAGGAGAACTCAATGAAACAGATCCAATACGAAGGAAATCATTTCAGAGGAGTCTATCATGCGAAAAAAGACCAGATTCTGTGTGTAACGATTCCATACTCCAAAGGATGGAAAGCAACAGTCAATGGAAATCGCACAAAGATTTATAAGGCAAACGGGATGTTTATGGGGATCATAATGAAAAAAGGAACACAAAGTGTCAAATTAGATTATGAAACACCAGGATTAAAAATAGGGGCATGGATCAGTCTGGTGGCATGGATTGGACTGGGAATATATGGATTGTACTTTGAAAAGTACAGAAAAAACTATTAAATCAACGTTAAAATAAGAAGAGATACTGGTAAAAATACAAAAAACATGATAAAATAGCCCTTAGACAAATGTTACAAAAATGTTAAATGAGTGGGAGGGACTATGAAAAACGTAAAAAAAATGATACAGGTAGGATTAAAGAAATTCACAGTGATCACTATCTTAGGTGTATTTCTTATGACAAGCTTGATTCCAGTATCCGCAGCAACGAAAGTATCAAAGATCAAATGGTCAGCATATAGAAAGACAATGTATGTTGGAAATGCACAGAGATTTGCAGTGAAGATCACACCAGCCAAAGCATCCAAAGCGAAGCTTGGATGGAAAACAAGTAATAAGAAGATTGTCAAAGTCAGTGCAAAAGGAGTTGTCACACCTGTCAAAGCAGGAAAAGCAACCATCACATGTTACGTGAAATCACAAAAATCAAAGAAAGTAACATGCAAAGTCACAGTAAAGAAACAGAAAGTGACAGCGATCACATTTGCAAAAGCAAGCGTAGCCGTACAGAAAGGGAAAAAGGTCAGCAATCCAGCAATCGTAACACCAACTTACGCAGCAAATAAAAAGGTAACATACAAATCTTCTAGTACAAGCGTGGCAACAGTCAGCACAAGTGGAGTTGTAACAGGAAAGAAAGTCGGAACAGCAACGATTACAGCAACAGCAGCCGATGGATCAAAGAAGAAAAACAGTTACAAAGTGACTGTTGTAGCACCGATCACAAAAAACAGTGCCAAGTTTATCGCACACCGCGGATTAAGTGTCGAAGCACCAGAGAATACGATCAAAGCCTATGAATTAGCGGGTGGAGCAGGATTCTGGGGAGCAGAAACAGATGTCCGTATGACAAAAGACAAGAAATTCATTCTGCAGCACGACCTGACATTCAAGAGATTATGCGGAGTTGATAAGAAACCAGAAGATATGACATTATCAGAGATCCAAAAATTGACGATCAAATCTGGAAATAACATTTCAAAATATAAGAATGTAAAATCAGCAACAACCGTTGCAACTTTAGAAGATTATTTAACAACATGCAAGAAGTACAACATGGTACCAGTTATTGAGATCAAGATGGAATTCGTAGAATACGGAAATGAAACAACCAATGATTCTCGAATGCAGGCAGTGACAAAGAACAACATGGAAGATCTGTATGCATTAACAAATCAGATCATGGGGAATAAAGAATATATGTTTATTGCCTATGACTTTGAAACAATGGTACAGATGAGAAAAGTCTTAGACGATAACGCAACAACATCCACAAATGTAAAATTACAGCATGTAACAAATAATCCAGATCAGGGAATGATCAATTATTACAAGAAACGTAAGATTGAATTGGATGCAAATTGTGATAAGATTTCACTCTCAGACATCAAGGCATTCAAAGATGGTGGAGTGAATGTAGGACTTTGGACTGTGGACGATACAGAAAGAGTCGCAGATTATATTGCACAGAAAGTGGATTATATTACAACGAATACAAAGTTCTGGTAAGAATAGAAAACACAAGAAAAGAGACAGCGGATGAAGATGTTTGTTGTCTCTTTTTTTGGTGTTATGGTTTGTGGTATAATTAAAACGATCACCATCTATCACAACATCAAGAAGAGATAAATTAGTTACATGGCTAGGAGAATGAATCAGAATGCTCTGCGAAAGCAAAATGGACACAGAAAGAGTCTTTCAGATCGTGAAGACAGCAAAAGAATACCAGAGAAGAAAGTAAGATGAAAAGAAAAGTTACAGAAATGTAGTAATTATGTTATATATATGTTAAAATAAAGCATATATGCCAAGGAGTCAGGCAGAAAATACAGAGAAAAAGAATCAAAAGGAGAGAAGGGTTATGAGCCAGAAGGAAAGAGTCGATTTGATCGAGGTAGATTTATTGGATATGTGTAAATATATTCTGTCAAAGTGGGTGTTTATTTTGATAGGAATGGTAGTATTCGCTGGAGCTGGATTTGGGTATGCGAAGGTGAAGAGTGTGACAGAGTATAGCTCTAAGATGCAGGTATATGTTACTGTGCCTAAGACATCCGATAAGGTGTTGATCAGGGATAATGCTGGGGATCTGGCGTATGATTATCAGAAATTAATTAAAACTGATTTGATTGTGAATGAGATTGCCAAGAAAACGAAAATTGAGAAAGATGATGTGAAAGACGCAATTTCAGCAGAAGTTGTGGATGGAACAAGATTGCTTGAGATTAAGGTAAAATCAGATGATAAAGATGATGTGAAGAAGATTTCAAAAGAAGTTTTACCAGTATTTCAGAAAGTAGTACAGAAAGATTTGGGAAGAAATAAACTAGTGATCGCAGACCAGCCATCTAAGATAAAGGCAGAACAGACAGTTAGCACAAAGAAATTTTTAGCTGTAGGTGCAGTTGGTGGATTTGTAGTTGTAGCAGGAGTATTTTTTGTGCTCTATCTTGTAGATTTAACAAAGAAAGCAAAAAGAAATTAGGATTAATAAAACAAAGGAACAAAGAGTATGGGAGTAAAACGTTCACAGATACAAAATCTGATTATATATATAGGTGATGTGTTTGGAATTACAATTGGATATTTTTTAATGTCACATATTAGGTTTTATCCGGATATCTATGGGGTATGGGCGCAAGATAATCGAGTGATTTATCGTTGGTTAGTTGCTATTTTTGTATTAACGATCGTGTATTTGGTAATTGATCCAAATCAGAATTTTTTTAAAAGGAAATTTTGGAAAGAATTTTGGGCAAATTTCAAAACTAACTTGATCACGGCTGCATTGATGGCGACAGTTGCATATTTGATTGATGATGCAAGAGATTATTCAAGATTTATTTATCTTACAACGATGATATTTAGTTTTTGGTGGATGCAGATATCACATATGATTTATCGATGGTATATTTTAAAGTATCGACCATATAATTCAATCACAAGAAAGATGTTGATCGTTACGACATCAGATCGAATGGATGAAGTGGTAAGAAGTATTATCAAGGAAAAGACATGGAATCTATGGGTGACAGGGATTATCATTACAGACAAAGATTTGACAGGACAGCAAGTTATGGATATTCCAATTGTCGCAAATAGGAATACAATGCTGCAATATGCAATCAGAGAGGTAGTAGACGAAGTGTTTATTCTGATTCCAGAAGAGCCAGATGAACAGATTCAGAAATTAGTGCAACAATTTGAGGAGATGGGAATTACAGTTGATTTAAATATCAATTTATATGAATTAGATGTAGAAAGTGGAAGTAAGTATCTTAATCGAATCGGTAAATATCCAACAATCACATTTGCACAAAGAGAGATTCCATTACATATGATTGTACTGAAACGTTTGATGGATATTCTGGGGGGAATCGTTGGATTACTGATTACAGCAGTTGTAACGATTGTCCTAGGACCAATGATTAAATTAGAATCGCCGGGGCCACTATTCTTTTCACAGAAGAGAGTTGGGCGAAATGGACGTATTTTTAAAATTTATAAATTTCGGTCTATGTATGCAGATGCAGAGGAACGAAAAAAAGAGCTGATGGAACAAAATGAGATGGATGGTCTGATGTTTAAGATGACAGATGATCCAAGAATTACAAAGATAGGGAAGTTTATTCGTAAGACAAGCTTGGATGAATTGCCGCAGTTTTGGAATGTATTAAAAGGTGATATGAGCCTTGTTGGGACAAGACCGCCAACGGTGGATGAATTTGAGCAGTATGAAGGATATCACAAACGTCGATTGAGTATGACACCAGGATTGACTGGGGTGTGGCAGGTAAGTGGTCGTAGTGATATTACGGATTTTGAAGAGATTGTTTCTATGGATGTAGAATATATTAAGAACTGGTCGTTGAAGAGAGATATTGAGATTATCTTGAAGACAGTTCAGGTTGTGTTGCATAGTGATGGAGCAAGATAGTAAATGAGGTAGAAATATGAAGGTATGTTTAGTTGGGTCTAGTGGAGGCCATTTGACACATTTATATATGTTAAAACCTTTTTGGAAAGACAAAGAAAGATTTTGGGTAACATTTGATAAAGAAGATGCGAAAAGCATGCTAAAAGGGGAAAAAGTATATCCTTGCTATTTTCCAACAAATAGAAATCTTAAGAATCTGATCAAGAATACATTTGTCGCATGGAAAGTTTTGCGAAAAGAAAAACCTGATTTAGTAATATCCTCAGGAGCAGCAGTAGCCGTTCCATTTTTCTATCTTGCAAAACTGATGGGAAGTAAACTAATTTACATCGAAGTATTTGACAGAATTGATAAATCAACATTGACAGGAAAACTTGTTTATCCAATCGCAGACAAATTTATTGTTCAATGGGATGAGATGAAGAAAGTGTATCCAAAAGCAATTAATTTAGGAAGTATTTTCTAGGAGGTAGTCTTTTGATATTTGTAACAGTAGGAACTCATGAACAGCAGTTCAATCGACTCATAGAAGAGATTGATCGACTAAAAGGAAACGGGATCATTAAAGATGAAGTGGTCATGCAGACAGGGTATTGTACTTACGAACCGAAATATTGCGAATGGTCAGAGTTACTTCCATATGATCAGATGTTAGAAAATGTAGAGAAAGCAGACATTGTGATCACACATGGTGGACCATCTAGTTTTATCATGCCATTACAGATTGGGAAAATCCCAATCGTAGTACCACGTCGAAAAAAATATGATGAGCATGTGAATAATCATCAAGTAGAATTTGCTACTGCAGTGAAAGAACGATATGGGAATATTATTGTGGTGAAGAATATTAAGAATCTTGAGAAGGCGATATTGAAGTATGATCGTATTGTACAAAGTATGAGTACGGAGATTGAGAATAATAATGAGGTTTTTAATGAGAAGTTAGGTGCTATTGTTGAAGAGATGTTTGAATAAATAGGAATAAGAAAGAATGAAAAAAGTACTTATATTGATGGCTACCTATAATGGTGCAAAATATTTAGATGAACAAATACAAAGTCTAATAGAGCAAAAAAATGTACAAGTAGATATCTTAGTCAGAGATGATGGATCAACAGATAATACAATAGAAGTGTTAAATAAATGGAAAGAACAGAATAAATTAGAATGGTATAAAGGGAAACATTTAAATGTTCAATTTGGATTTTATGATTTAATGGAACGTGCCAGAACTAGAGATGTAGATTATTTAGCATTTTGTGATCAAGATGATGTATGGGATTTAGATAAATTATGTATTGCAGTGGAAAAATTAGAAAAGTTGTGTAACAAATCAATGCCAGCTCTTTATTATTGTGGACAAAGGTTGGTTGATGAAAATATGAAATTTATAGCCGATCATAAATTAAATAAGTATCGAAATCTAAGAACAAGATTTGTATTATCTGATATTGCGGGATGTACAGCAGTATTTAATAAAGCATTATTGTATAAAGTATTAGAATATAAACCGACTTATATGCTAATGCATGATACATGGGTGCTGAAAGTTTGTTTGGCAGTGGGTGGCAATGTCATAGTTGATCCAGAACCTCACATGAACTACAGACAACATGGAAATAATACTGTTGGACTTGGAAAAGGAATTAAATCTAATTTAAAACAAGTAAGACAATATATTGAAGAATATAAAGTCGAGGAGCAGATGCTAGAATTGAAAAAAGGATATGGAAAAAGAATTGTTCCAGAATATAAGAAGTTAGTTTATTATATTTGTAATTATAAAAAGAATATAAAGTATCGTAAAAAATTATTGAATAAACATTATATAAATTTTTGTAATAAAGGCTTGAATTTAACATATTTTATTAAAATTATGCTAAATAAATTATAGGAAAGATTAAGGTGAAATAGTATGTTGTTTAGTATTGTTATTCCCGTGTATAACGTTGAAAAATATTTAGATGAATGTATGCAATCAATACTTTTACAGGTTGAGACAATAGAAAATGATTGTGAAATACTTTTGATTGATGATGGTTCAACTGATACGAGTGGAAGGATATGCGATATATATAAAGATAGATATCCAGATATTGTTAAAGTATTTCATAAGCCTAATGAGGGGCTGTTGGCAACTAGGCGTTTTGGATTTAAAAGGGTATCTGGGGATTATGTTATAAATTGTGATTCAGATGATTTATTAGAAAAAGAGATGTTAAAATCTGTAAAAAATATTATCTTGAAATATAAAAATCCAGATATCATATTTATAAATCATAATAGATATGATGGAAAAGAAAAAACGATTGAGTTTGAAAACATTTTTTCAAACAAACATGATAGCTTAATACCTAGAGAGAATGTATTACGTGAATTTATGACTGGACATAGTGTAGTTAGTGTCTGTGGAAAAATTTGTAAGACATCGTGTATTAATCCAGACTTGGATTATAAAAAATACGGAAGAATGAGCACAGGTGAAGATACTTTACAATCTGTAGAATTTTTTACGAATGCAGATACTTTTGTATACTTAAATGAAGCATTGTATGATTATAGATGTGATTCTGGTATGACAACAAAATTTGATAAAGATTATTATTTTACATTTAAAAAAATATTCGAAGAAATAATAAAAGAAAAAAAAGCTTGGAATTTGAAAAGCTTCAATAAATTATTTGCTATTAAAGTATTTCAGACAACAGGAAGAGCTATAACTCAATCTAGGTACAATAAATGGAATTCTTATGGCGAACAAAGAAAATATTTAAAGAAAATTCGTCAAGATAAGATGTTTATTGCTAATTTAAAATATCTTAATAATATCAAAGAAAATTTACAAAGAGATCATTACTTGTTGTTATATCTTTTGAAGGTTAGATTCTATTTATTAATAATTATAATGCTTAGGATGAAAAATATATTGGATAATTAAAACAAAGCAAAAGAGAGAGGGACATATTTATAAATTATGATGAGATTTTTACAAAGTTGCGTTTATTCATTAGATATAATGATTTATTTTAGAGGAAAAAGTAATAATGAGAAGCTGAGAAAAATATTATCTATTATTTTAATTCCTGCAGGGATTGTACGGTATATTTATGCATCTATTAAAGCGATGTTTATAAACACTAAATCAGAGAAATGTGCAGTGGTTTTGATAATAAAAAATGAAGGGAAATACATTAAAGAGTATGTAGAATATTATACAGCGCTGGATTGTGATCTTATTATATATGATAACGATTCAGATGATGGAACAGCTTCAATTGTAAAAAAATATAGGAATGTGACTTATATACCATGGCATGGAAAAAAGAGACAAATAGATGCTTACAATCAAGCTTGTAAAAAGTATGAAAAAAAATATAAATATATTATGTTTTTTGATGCAGATGAATTTTTAATTGCTGATGATTTGCTAAAAGGAAAATCATTGTATCAAATTTTAGATAGTGTATTTAAAAGACAGAAAAAAACAGCTTGTTTAGGTATTAATTGGCTTATTTTTGGATCATCAAATTTAGTAGAAGATCCGGAAGATGGTGTAATAAATGCATTTACGCATTGTGCACGAGATGAATTTGAATGGAATCAATTGGTTAAATCATGCGTGATTCCATCTAAAATAGTAGGTTGGGTTAACCCACATCTTCCGTTACAAACATTTGGTTATAAAAAGATAAATCTAGATGGAAAGAAAATAGTTCAACCTAGAAATGAACTTCCAAAGAAAAAAAAGATCAGATTGTATCATTATTTTGTGAAAAATAAAAAGCATTTTGAAGAAAAAGTTAATAAAGGTATGGCTGATAGAAATGCAAAAAGAAGTATGGATGAGTTTTATTATTATGATAAAAATGATGTGATTAATTATAAAGCAATTTCTGTTCGAGACTATATACTAAAGAAATGATAGGGGTGAAGCTGATGAAGAAAATGGAACTGTCAGAATTTGCTTATAAATGCATATTATTTTTGCTTATTATAGATGCAGCTATATATAATACAACAGTAAATGAAGTTTTTAAAGATTCTTTACATAGTTGTTGCTTAGTTGTGACGATAGCTTTTTCAATATTATGCATTTTAGTAAGAAGATATTCAATAAAAGAGCTATTAGCTCATGTTAGTATTTTGTTATTGGCAGTGATGAGTTATATTATAAGCGGAAATACAGATATGTTTGCGAGTATATTATTAGTTGTACTTGCATGGAAATTGAATATAGATGATATCTTGAAAATGATTTTTTCAATAAGATTTGTTGTATTTATATCTGTAGTTTTATTATCTTTAGTTGGGGTATTAAAGAAAGGATCAATAGCTTTAACGTCTGCGGATAAAGGTGTTTTATTTGGATATGGGCATGCTAATACATTTGCAGGAAGTGCAGGAATATTAATATTTCTTATGTTTGCTATCTGTAGAAATAATTTAAAAAAAATACATTTTGTGATTGCAGTGATAGCAGATTTGTTGATTTTCTATTTTTCGAGAGCAAGAACAAGTTTGTTATTAATGACTGCATTAGTGTTTATTTTGTTAATGTGTAAATATGTTAAAAATATGGATAAAGTAATATTAAAAGTAGCGAAATATTTTCAGAGTATTTTGTTGATAATTATATTTGGGCTTATATTTTTGCGTGCAAAAGAGATGATGCCAAGATTTGTTGATATGGTTGATAAATTGATGAATGGACGTATTTTATTATCAGCAATGAACCTTGCATATTATCCGGTAACATTGATTGGACAAAAGGTTGATCTTTCCCTGATTGCATTGGATAATCAATATTATGCGTTAGACAATGGATTTGTTTATATCTTGATTCATTATGGTATTTTGGGATCACTTATAATTGCAGGATTTCAGCAAAAGGCGATTATGAAATGTATAGAGAAAAAAGATGTGGTTTTAACGACTATTTGTATTTTGATTTTATTTTGGATGGTATATGAAGGAATGATGGTTTCAGCTACATCAAACTTTACGTTATTGTTTGCAGGTACTTTGATAGGTACGGATAAATTAAAGCAGAAAGAATAAAAGGAGTATTTAAATGATACCGAAAGTCATTCATTATTGTTGGTTTGGTGGAAATCCACTGCCTAATATTGCGGTTAAATGTATTAACAGTTGGAAAAAATATTTTCCAGATTATGAAATAATCGAATGGAATGAAAGCAATTTTGATTTATTTTCATGTGATTATTGCAGAGAAGCGTATGATGCTAAAAAATGGGCTTTTGTAAGTGATTATGCGAGATTTAAAATTTTATATGAGCATGGTGGAGTTTATTTTGATACAGATGTAGAAGTCATTAAAAGTATGGATGATATTATACAGAAAGGTGCATTTATTGGTCGTGAAAGAATTGCAAATGCATTTCCAGTTAATGCAGGCCTTGGATTGGCAGCAGAACCTAAAATGCCGATAATAAAAGAAATAGTGGAACATTATGAACAAGCTCACTTCGAGCAAGTAGAAAAAATGGAAACAGTAGTAGAAAAAGTAACTAATATACTAAGAAAATATGGACTTTCCAATGAACAAAAATATGAGATCATAGAGGGAATGCAGATATATCCTTCTGATTATTTTTGCCCATATGACTATAATGTTGGTGAATTAAATATTACGGATAATTCAAGATCAATACATTGGTATGATGCATCATGGTTTGATAATAAAATGAAGAAAAGAAGAGATGTTTGTGTAAAAATTCAAAAAACATTACGAGGAAGACTAGGGGAATGCATAGCAAAATTATATACTAGTCTGTCATATTATTGGGAGTGGATTAGTACAGGAGATTATGAAACTATTAAGAAAAAGATAAAGAATAGGATCAAAGGAAAAGGTAAGAAATGATTAAAAAAATCATTAAGGCTGTAAATGTTGTGTTTGGAAATTTTGTTCGAGTACAGTCAAGATTAAGTTTTGATGAAGCAAGAAAATATTTACAAGAAATTAGTCCAAAACCAAAAGGAACTTGTTATACAAAAAATAAACTTGCTATTCAATATGATTTACATATTATTATTCCAGCGTATAATGCAGAAAAATATATAAAAGAATGTTTGAAATCTGTTTTTATCCAAGTCTCAGAATATAGTGTATTAGTTACCGTTGTAAATGATGGATCAACTGATCAAACAAGTATAATTCTAGAAAATTTAAAAAAACTGTATAAAGGAAGTCAAATTGATATTGAAATTATAAATCAAGATAACAAAGGCTATTCAGGAGCAAGAAATACTGCATTGAGTTTTATAAGAGGAAAATATATTATTTTTTTGGATGCGGATGATATATTACCTCAAGATACTATTGAAGTTATGTTAGATACTGCGTATGAATATGATGCGGATATTTTACAAGGAAGTTGGTATACATTTACGAATGAGGAAAAGAAAGAGTACAGAGTAAAAGAAAGTGGGAGAAAAACTGGAAGTCAGGGATATATATCAGGCTATCCATGGGGAAAACTTTATAAATATTCAGTGTTAGAAAACTTTCAATTTCCAGACGGATATTGGTTTGAGGATACACCAATTTCATTTATACTTGCTGCATTGCCATTTAAATGTATTTCAATTGATAATATTGTGTATGGATACAGATTAAATTCAGAAGGCATTACATCAAAAGCAGTGTATAGTGAAAAATCCATAGATAGTTATTGGATTACAGAACAATGCCTAAAAGAATTTCCTAAATTCAAGGTTCACTATGATCAAAAAGCATATGAGTATTTATTACAACAGAGTATAATGAATGCATGGCGGATACGAAAACAAAAGAGGAAAGTACGCGAATCGGAATTTGTTTTAATTACAAAATTGATGGATGATTATTTTAAAGGCTTTCATACAAAAAATGCTAATATGAGAAAAGTAGAAAATGCACTAAGAAAAAAACAATTTATTCGTTTTGAAATGATAATTTAAAAAATAAACAATTGATTTTTGTAAAAAAATTCTACAAATGGATATGGAGAACAGTTATGAAAGAAAAAATATATATTGTAAAAGAGCATATTTGTTCAGGAGAAAGTGAATTTACAGCGGCAGGGAAAGCAAGAATTGATGTAGAAGATATATTATATGATTGGAAAGCAAAAGATATAAAGATTAAAATTAAGAAAAATTTAAATGAAAATAGTATTTTAAAAAAGTTGTTTTCACATTATCATTTATATCAAATTTGGAAAAAGTCCTTAGATAAATTAAAAGAAGGAGATGTATTAATTATACAGTTTCCACTACAAGAAGGATTTATATTTGCATCTCATTTGTTAAAGAATTTAAAGAAGAAAAATATTAAAACAATTGCTGTTATTCACGATTTAGAAACATTAAGAATAACCAAGGATAATACAATTTCTAAAAAACGAAAAATTCGCTTATATATTGAGGAAATACCTGCATTAAAGCAATTTTCAAAAATTGTTGTACATAATCAATCAATGAAAAAAGCTTTGATGAAGAAAGGTATTTCTGAAGATTCAATGGTAACATTAAAAATGTTTGACTATTTAATTAAAGAAGGAAATGAATTACCTGAAAGTACAAAGTCAGAAGAAAATAATATTATTATTGCGGGTAATTTAAGTTCATATAAAGTTGGCTATGTATATGAATTACCACATGATGTTAAATTTGATTTATATGGAATTAATTATACAGGAGTGACAGATAATAAAATTAAGTATCATGGGTCCTATCCTTCAGATGAATTACCATGGCATTTAAAAGGTGCATATGGCTTAGTATGGGATGGAGATACAGCAAAAACATGTAGTGGAATATTTGGGGATTATTTAAGAATTAATAATCCACATAAAACATCATTATATCTTGCATGTGGAATTCCTATTATTACATGGAATAAAGCAGCAATTGCGCAATATGTAAGAAAGAATAGAGTTGGGATAACAGTATCGTCTTTAGATGAAATAAACGAAAAACTGAAAGATGTTTCTAAAGATGAATATAATTTAATGCGTAAAAATGCAAAGAAATGTTCTGAAAGAGTAAGAAAGGGCTATTATCTAAAAAAAGCAATACAGGAAGCATTATCATGAAAATTAAATCAGTAAAATTCAATTTCATAATGAACTTTATATTAACAGCATCAAATTTTATTTTTCCGTTAATTACGTTTCCATATGTATCCAGAGTTTTAGGAGCTTCAGGAACAGGAAAAGTTTCTTTTGCAATATCTGTAGTAAGCTATTTTACAATGGTAGCAGCATTAGGAATTCCTACATACGGAATTCGGACAACAGCGAAAGTAAGAGATGACCAGGAAAAGTTGAATAGAACAACACAGGAAATTTTAAGCATTCATTTGTTTATGATGTTACTAGTATCTATTGTATACATATTAGCAATTTTATTCGTTCCAAGATTTCAATCTGATCGAACTTTATTTCTTGTGGTAGGAGTATCAATTTTACTAGATCCATTAGGGGTTAATTGGCTATATCAAGGATTAGAGCAATACGGCTACATAGCAAAACGTTCGATATTTTTAAAATTTGTAGGTGTTATTTTGATGTTCATGTTCATACATAGTCCAGATGATTATGTATTTTATGGAGTAACTTCCATTTTGGCATCTGCAGGTTCTAATGTGTTGAATTTTATTAATCTTAGAAAATATGTATCGTTAAAACCAGTTGGGCATTATGATATTAAACAGCATTTAAAGCCGATTTTAATATTATTTGCCCAGGTTGTTGCGGTAAATATTTATACCAATTTGGATAATGTCATGCTTGGTTTTATGAAAACGGATGTAGATGTTGGATTGTATGCAGCAGCAGTAAAGGTAAAGACTATTTTAACAAGTCTGGTAACATCCCTAGGGGCGGTTTTATTGCCTAGACTATCCTATTATATTATGGAAGGAAGAAAAAAAGAATTCCAGACATTGATAAGGAAAGCATATAATTTTGTTATTGTTATTGCTTTGCCATTAATGTTATTCACAATTTTTTATGCAAGAGATTGCTTAGTATTTCTTTCAGGAAAAGAGTTTATTGGAGCAACATTGGCGATGCAGGTTATTGCACCAACAATTGTTTTGATTGGATTATCAAATTTATTGGGAATTCAGGTATTAACACCATTGAATAAAGAAAAACAATTGGTTTACTCTGTCGTTGCAGGCGCAGTGGCAGATTTGATTTTAAATATTATTTTTATTCCTAAGATGGGAGCAGCAGGAGCATCACTGGGTACGTTGGTTGCGGAATTTGTTGTGTTGATTGTACAGATTATGTATTTGAAAGATTTGTTTTTTAAGATCTCAAAACAGGTTCAATATTGGAAAGTACTGGTAGCGTTGGTTTTGGCAAGTATTATATCTATAAAGTGCAGTGGAGTTGTTGATATGGTATTTTTAAAATTAATAGTAGCAGGTATCAGCTTCTTTGGGATTTATGGCATAATTTTATTGCTGACGAAAGAGACATTTGTACAAAATTATGTAGTTGATGGGATACTTAAGAAGAGTTTTCTCAAAAAGAAAGGAAAGTAACAAATGAAACAGTATGATTATCTAATCGTAGGTTCTGGACTCTACGGAGCCGTTTTTGCCCAACAGGCAGTAGCAAAGGGAAAGAAAGTCTTAGTAATTGATAAACGCCCTAATATTGCCGGAAATGTATACACAGAAGATATGGAGAAAATCCATGTACATAAATATGGAGCACATATTTTCCACACAAATAACAAAGAAGTATGGAATTATATTACAAAGTTTGCAGAGTTTAATAGATTTACAAATTCACCAGTAGCGAACTATAAAGGAGAGTTATATTCACTCCCATTTAATATGTATACATTTAATAAGATGTGGGGAGTGATTACACCACAGGAAGCTGCAGATAAGATCAAACAGCAGAAAAAAGAAGCAGGGATTACAGAGCCAAAGAACTTAGAAGAACAGGCAATCAGTCTGGTCGGAACAGATATTTATGAAAAACTGATTAAAGGATATACAGAAAAACAATGGGGAAGACCATGTACAGAACTTCCTTCTTTTATCATCAAAAGACTTCCAGTACGTCTAACATTTGATAATAATTATTTCAATGCCTTATATCAGGGAATTCCGGTTGGCGGATATACAAAGATGGTAGCCAATATGTTAGGAGATGTAGAAGTACGTTTGAACACAGATTACTTTGAGAACAAAGAAGAACTGGATGCATTGGCAGAGAAAGTCATTTATACCGGACCAATCGATGCATATTTTGATTATAAATTAGGAGCATTAGAATACCGATCCGTAAGATTTGAAACAGAAGTTTTAGACCAGCTAAACTTTCAGGGAAATGCAGCCGTAAACTACACGGATGTTGAAACACCATGGACGAGAATCATTGAGCATAAGTGGTTTGAATTTGGAAAAGATGAAGAAGGAAAGGATCTTCCAAAGACAGTGATCAGCCGAGAATATAGTTCTGAGTGGAAATTAGGAGATGAACCATATTATCCAGTGAATGATGAGAAAAATGGAAAATTATATGAAGAATATAAGAAATTAGCTGAAAAAGAGGAAAATATTATTTTCGGCGGAAGACTTGGTGAATATAAATATTATGATATGGATGCAGTAATTGCAGCAGCACTTGATATGTGTGAGAAAGAATTATAGAGTTATTATTACGAAAGAAATACAAGAAAGAGGATGTTATGGATACAACATTAATCATTATGGCGGCAGGTATAGGTTCTAGATTCGGAGAGGGAATTAAACAGTTAGCAAAGATGGGACCAAATGGGGAAATCATTATGGATTATTCCATTTATGATGCCAAAGAAGCAGGATTTAATAAAGTAGTTTTTATTATTCGTAAAGATATTTTTGAAGAGTTTGAGGAAGTTATCGGAAGCAGAATAAAAAAACAAATTGACGTTGAATATGTATTTCAGGAACTTGATGATCTTCCAGAAGGATTTAAATTACCAGAAGGAAGAACAAAGCCATGGGGAACAGGACAGGCAATACTATGTTGTAAGGATGTTGTGAAAGAACCATTTGTAATTATTAATGCAGATGATTATTATGGCAAAGAAGCATTTGTGAAACTGCATGATTTCTTAGTGAGTGGGGAAGATTTAGGTAGAGAGTTCACAATGGGTATGGGTGGATTTATCTTAAAGAATACATTGAGTGATAATGGTACTGTGACTAGGGGAGTGAGTGTGGTTGACGAGAATGGTTTACTAAGTCAAGTACATGAAACAACAGGAATAGAAATGGGAGAAGACGGAAAAATCAAATGCGACGATCCTAAAGTACAAGAATGGATTAGTCCGGAAGATAAAGTGTCTATGAACATGTGGGCAGGATATCCAGAATTTATAGATTATTTAGCAGAAGATTTTAAAGATTTCCTTGCCAATGTGAAAGAAGGAGATTTAAAGAGTGAATATTTGTTGCCGAATATTGTGGACAAACTGTTAAAAGAGAAAAGAGCCAATGTAAAAGTGTTAGAGACACAGGATCGTTGGTTTGGAGTTACATATAAAGAAGATAAAGAAATTGTTCAAAAAGCTTTCGCAGAGTTGATTCAGAATGGAATTTATGCGGAAAAACTTTGGGAGTGATGAAATTATTAAAATCAACTTAAGATACCTGAGACATTAAGAAATCAGTATACAAAATAAATTGCAACATTAAGAACAAATTATTCAAAAAATTCCAAATAAATTAAATAATGATTGAGCATATAGAGTAAAATTAGTTAGAAAGTCATATCAAAAATGGGTATGGCTTTTTATCATTGTAGTATACAAATTAATATATTATGCATACAAATAAAAAACACAGAGTAAGCGCTTTATCTAAGGGTGGAATTTCAATCCACACAAATCCTGTCATAATGATTGCTAGATGCTAGTGTTTTACTTCCATCGTTTGCTAGATGAATGAAAATGCTAGTACTTTACTGTTTGTGATCTCTCAAAATGTCCATGATATGATTTCATTTTGAGAGATCACAAACACATGAGCGTCCTACACCATATATATTCGCAGTCAGATGTCAGGACTCTTATGGATGAATGTAAAAATCTTTATTCACCTGATGGAATTCGCTCATACACAACAAATATCATCATCGGATTGCTGTGGTCTACAGGAATGAGACCATCTGAACCAGTGAATCTTTTGAACGAAGATGTAGATTTTAAAAATAATACATTACATATAAGAAAAACAAAGTTTTCAAAAGAACGATATATACCAATACACAAAAGTGTAACGGAACAACTTTGCTCTTATCATCAGTGGATTGAAGAAAAGTTGGGATTAAAATCATCGAAGGATCCATTTTTCTATACAACAGGGGGGCAAAAAATTGACTGAATCCTCACTTGCATATGCATTTTAAGCTGATTCGCCCATGCATCAATTCTAATCCTACAGGATATCCATATGTAAGATTATATGATTTTCGCCATACATTTGCCTGCAATACAATCTTAAGATGGAATGAGCAGGGAGAAGACGTAAATGAAAAACTATATGTCTTATCAACTTATTTAGGACATGTAAAACCTGCAGATACCTTCTGGTATTTATCTGCAACCCCTGAATTATTAAAAGCATTGTGTTCAAAGTATGAGGAACAGTTTGGAGGGAATGATGATGAAATCTGAGTTACTTTCCATACAAACACTGATTCAAAACTATTTTTTACAACGTCTGATGCAACAAAGAAAAGTTTCTTATCACACGGTTTGTTCTTATAAGGATGCATTTCGATTATATTTACGATACCTGGAAGATGTACATGGAATATCTGCAACAAAAGTAAGTATAAATCATTTTGATCTCGAGTATCTGCAATGCTTTTGTAAATATCTTGAGGAAAAGAGAAAAAATAAACCAGTAACTATAAATAATCGTATGGCAGCTATAAAATCATTTATGCAGTATGTAGCCGAAACAGCTCCTGAATATAGTGCAATAAGCAAACGAGCTCTTATGTTGCCTGCTCAAAAGCACGAATTACCAGTTATGAGTTTTATAACGAAGGAATTTAATGCCTTAATCCAAGTCTGCGATACAAATACATTCATAGGAGCACGTGATAAATTGATGCTTTTACTTATGTACAACACGGGGGTTAGAGTGTCAGAGCTTCTTGAAATTAAAGTATCAGATATTCATGGAGCAGACTCTGTCAATCATGCAAGTGTGATCATTCATGGTAAAGGTCGTAAACAACGAGAAGTTCCGTTATGGAAAACTACTGTAAAATATATAAATAAGTATTTAAAGACCTATACTGCTGAATGCACCGATTATCTTTTTATAAACAAAAACGGTGATGAATTAACACGTTCTGGTGTACGAACACGCATTAATAAACTTGTATCTCAAGCAACAGCTCAGGTTCCAAGCTTACGTGAGAAAACAGTTACACTACATACATTCTGACATTCTGTTGCAATGAATGTGGTGATATCGGGTGTTGATATATCGACAATAGCCATATGGTTGGGACATTCAAGTATAGAAACAACACATAAATATATGATTGCCGATATAGAGCTTAAGCGTAAAGCTATGGAAAAAGTGGGAAGTGCCGGTAACAGTTCTTATAAATACAAGCCATCTGCAGATATCATGAACTTTTTGAATTCATTATGATAAAAAATTATGTGCTCATAGAAAGTGATCTGCATTATAAAAATAAGCTCAATTAGACTCTATGAGCACATAACTTGATTAAACACATAATTTCTTTTATGTTCTTAAGCACATAAGAGAAAAACTGGTTGTTCTGTGATTCTGTAGACGGAGCCAATGCCAGTGCGATCTGTTTTACAATGATCGAGATGGCAAAAGCATATGATCTGAACGTGTATAAGTATTTAAATTTCTTATTGGAAAAAAGACCGAATGCGAGAACTGCCCAGAAAGAATTAGAAAAACTAGCACCATGGAATGAAGAAGTGCAAAAGATGTTTGCTAGAAAAATGAAGTAAAGTACTAGCATTCTATTATTCTAGCAACACCCTAAGATAAATCGCTTACGTTGAACCCATTGATATCAGTTGAAAATCTGAATACTTTTCTTGTCAACTCTCTTCCTAGGTAATCGAATGCTCTGACATAGTGTTCAGAACTTCCGATACCCTTGAACAGTAACGTTAAGATTGTGTAGACATAAAGTATAAAATAATACACTTGACAAAAAAGTGTATCATTTTATATAATAAGGAAAGAGAGGAGGTGATAAAAATGGAAATAGTTGACCTCATTGTTGGCAGATTACATGAGACAATCAGAAATGGTGAAATTGGATTGGATTATACTTTTGATTGTAATCGTGAAAAAAATAAAAGTTTTGATAGAGAGTATAATTTAAGTATTTCCAAAAAAGAAGAAATTCTTTTAAAACTTGAAAGAGAACATTATGTAAAAAGTGAAGAAAGTATGAATAAAGAACATATAAATGACACAGTGCATATTTTCAAAATCAATGAAAAGTTGATGCCAAGATATGATGAATTAGCAGATTATAGATTAGTGTGCATTTATATAAAGGTTACATGGCCAGAAGGAAAAGAGCCGATGTTCATTATATCATTTCATGAAGATGAAGAAATATAGAAATGATGATAATTTTAAATATAAGATAAACAATAAAATATATGATAATTCAAGAAAGTTACATATTAGTATTGAAATTGTAATTAAACAATTTCAATACTAATATGATGATAAATAAAGATGATAAAATAATGATGATAATAAAGGAGAATAAAATGATTATGGGAAGAAAAAATGAACTTTTATGCAGTAAGTGTCGTAAAAGAGTTTCATATAAGATTTTCAAACGCCCAGTTAAAGTAAAGATTAAAGATATGGAACTTGAATACGAAGAATACTATGGAATTTGTGATAATTGTAAATCTGAGTTATTTGTTCCAGGAGTTACTGATCAAAATGAGGAAAGAATAGAAGAATTATATAGAAAAAGAAAGAATTTAATTACAATTTCAGAAATTAAAAAAATTTTAAATAAATACAATATTGAAAAACGTCCATTATCAAAATTATTGGGAATGGGAGAATTAACAATTACTAGATATATGGATGGTCAGTTACCATCAAAAAAATATTCTGACTATCTATATGAAATTTTAAATGATGAGCAAAAAATGAAAAGTATTGTTAAAAAAAATCATACTATTGTTTCAAATAAAACAATATATAAAGTAAATGATGCGATAAAAAAGTGCGAAGAAGAAAAGAAATGTGAAACGATAGCTGAAAAAATAGCACTTTATATAATTGATTCAAATAGAGGGATAACCAATTTATTTTTACAAAAAATTTTATATTATATAAAAGCAATTGGCAAATTACTTGTTGAATATCCAATTATAACAGATGAATGTGAAGCATGGAGATTTGGACCAGTATTTCCAAATATATATGAAAAATATAAGAATTTTGGAAAACAAGAAATTATTCTTGATTTACCTGTTGATTATGCAAAAAATTTACTTACTAAAGAAGAAAAACAGGTTACAGATTTTGTCCTTAATACATTTGGAATATATAACATATGGTTTTTAAAGGATTTAACACATATGGAAGAGCCATGGTTGAGTGCAAGAAATGGAATTGATGAAGAAGCAGCAAGTAATAATCCTATAGATGATAATCTTATAGATGATTATTTTGAAAAAATAAATAAGAAATATAATTTAAAAAATGCAGAAGGAATTGATCAATATATCCATGATATGAGAGAAAAAATGTCAAGATCAGCCAATTGTTAAGGAAAGAATCGAAGTTGACGAGGAATACTTAAGTGCTCTTAGATATTAATAAATCAGCATATAAAATAAACTGCAACATTAAGACTAAATTATTCAAAAAATTTCGAACAAAATACACATTTAATTTACAAACCTATATAAAAAAGTCATTGCCATTTAGCATTTTTATTAAAATAGTCTCTAATCGGCAATGGCTTTTTGATTGTCGTAATATTGGTAATGTGATAAAATAATCAAGAATCATAGATATGAAACTATAGTTACAAAATGTGTAAAATAATATGAGATAAATATATAATAAACTACAAAGGTTTAAAATGACATAAATTTTCATAAATGGAGGTGAAATCATGGGTAGATATCTAAACAGTTCAACTTCATATGTCTTATACAAAGGACAAACAGAACAGCCATACTTTGTAGATAAATCACAAATGCTATCAGAATTATTTCCATTTTTAGATGCAGGTAATACCCATATATGCATTACACGTCCAAGACGTTTTGGAAAGACAGTCATGGCCAATATGATCACTGCTTTTTTAGGAAAAAAACAGGATTCAGATTCAATTTTTAAATCATTAAAAATATCACAGAATGATTTATATAATAACTACAGGAATCAATATAATGTAATATCAATAGATTTCAGCAAGATGCCAAGAGATTGCGATTCATATACAGACTATATAGACAGGATCGAAACAAATCTGATCAGAGATTTAAGAAAAGAATATCCACAGATCGAAATTTATGAAGATGATTCGGCAGCAGATGTATTAGAGACGATATTCGAAGAATGTGATCAGCAAAGATTTGTTTTTGTACTGGATGAATGGGATTTTATTTTTCATAAGGATTTTGTTACAGAAGAAAATAAAAAGCAGTATGTGCTATTTTTAAGTAACCTTTTGAAGGATCGTTCATATGTACAATTGACTTATATGACAGGAATTCTTCCGATTGCTATGTATTCCAGTGGATCGGAATTAAATATGTTTTGGGAATATACAATGGTATCTGAGGCGAAATATAATGAATATTTTGGATTTACAGATTCAGAAGTAGATCAGTTGTATGAGAAATATACGAGGAATACACGAGAGATTCATATTTCAAGAGAAGATTTGAAAGAATGGTACGATGGTTATACGACAAAATCAGGAGAGAGAATGTATAATCCAAGATCTGTAGTTTTGGCATTGACAAATAATAATATTGGAAATTACTGGACAAGTTCAGGACCATATGATGAGATTTTTTATTATATCAGACAAAACATAGATGATGTACAAAATGATCTCGCATTAATGATATCGGGAGAGGCAGTAACAGCAAAGATTCAGGAATATGCAGCAGTTTCGATGAATTTAACGACAAAAAATGAGATATTTTCTGCAATGATCGTATATGGATTCTTAAGTTACGAGAATGGGGAAGTAAGAATTCCGAATAAAGAGCTGATGAATAAATTTGATGATATGATCCAGGGCTGATTTTGGAGTTAAAAGTAGATCATACATCAGAAGAAGCTCTAGAACAGATAAAAAATAAAAATTATAAATTACGTTTTCAAGGGAAATTAGCTGAAAAGAAAGTTACAGTGAAAAAAATTCTTGGAATTGGTATAAGTTATGATAGAAAAACGAAAAAACATAGCTGTCAAGTAGAGTGGTTGTAAAAAGTGATGGGTTGAAAACTAAGGATCTTTATAAAACGATTCATAAGGCATCAAAGTTAAAAGCAGAAAAGTATAACAAGAGGAAGTGGAGGTATATGCAGAAGCAATTAAAGAAGTCAAAGAAAATATTATACAGTAATGCGGCAACACAGAAATCAATTAATAGTGCAAAATCGGATTTGAAAAAGAGTATAAATAAACTAAGGAGAAAATAAATTTGAAAAAAAGAAAATTAGTGTTTGCAATTACAGCCATCACGGTATTTTCAGCGATGATGTTAACATCAAACACAAAAGCGCAAGCTGCAGCAAAGAAGACATACACGATCACGCCAAAGTTATCACCATATAAAGGAAAGTACAAAAAAGCAAAAGGATACTACAATTCCACAACAAAACAGTATTTTGCGATCCGATCTTATTTAGAACTGCTCGAAAAAAAGGGTGGAGGAAAATTAGTCATAAAAAAGGGGACTTATAAGATACCAAATGTTTTATATATTCCATCCAATGTTACGATCGAACTCAAAGATGGTGTAACGATTAAAAAGATCATGAAAACCAAAGCAAAGAAAATGAAACTAGGTGGTGGTATTTTTGAATTGTTGGAACCATCGAAAGCGAAGAAAAAGGGTGTGCATGGACGATATAATGGGGTTCATGATGTTAAGATATATTCAACAGGAAAGGCAGTGATCGATCAGGATTATCAGGGAAAAACTGGTCAGAATTGTATTGCACTTGTTATGTGTCATAACAGAAATGTTACGATTGAGGGAATCACATTTAAAAATATGAAATATGGACATTTTATCGAGATGGATGCATCACAGAATGTAAATGTCAATCGTTGTACCTTTACAGGATATAAAGCAAGTAAACGTCATACATCCGAGGCAATCAATCTAGATACTCCAGATAAGAAAACAAGAGGGTTTACTCATGGCTGGAGTCAGTACGATTGTACGCCAAATCAGAATGTGCAGATTACAAACTGTATATTTTCAAATCTCGAAAAAGCAATAGGAACACATCAGTATTCTGTAGAAAAATATCACACAGATATCTCAATCTCTGATTGCATGATAAAAAATTGTGTCAGCGGTGGCATTGAGATGATGAACTGGCAAAGAGTGTCTTTGACCAATACGAGATTTATGAATATTGGAAAAAACAGTAAAGGAAAATATACTTCCTATAACAGGGATCGTAAGATCAGAGCAATCTTGGTGCGAGGAGGTGTTTCAGAGATTAATATCAAGGATTGTACGTTTCAGAATCTTCCAAGAGTTATGCAGTGTATGCCATGGAAGAACCAGAATACGGCAACGCAATATCCAATGATATATAATCATATTACACAAGAAGAATACCAAAGGATTGCATCGCAGAATAAAGTGCTTCGTGGTGTTGATGTACCATATATTATTGTGAACACACGTTACAACGATTATAATTATCCAGAGAAATATTATTTTTAAAATGGATATTGGGAGATACCTTGATAATATGGATAAGAAATTTACAAGAAAGGAAACAACAAAAATGAAACAATATGATTACCTGATTGTAGGTTCCGGTTTATACGGAGCCGTCTTTGCACAGCAGGCAACAGCAAAAGGAAAGAAAGTCTTAGTCATTGACAAACGACCAAACATTGCAGGAAATGTATATACAGAAGATATTGAGAAAATCCATGTACATAAATATGGAGCACATATCTTCCATACAAATAACAAAAAAGTATGGAATTACATTACAAAGTTTGCAGAGTTTAATCGATTCACAAATTCACCAGTTGCAAACTACAAAGGAGAATTATATTCCCTGCCATTTAATATGTACACATTCAACAAGATGTGGGGTGTGATCACACCGCAGGAAGCTGCAGATAAGATTGAACAGCAGAAGAAAGAAGCAGGAATCACAGAACCCAAGAATCTGGAAGAACAGGCGATCAGCTTGGTTGGAACAGATATTTACGAGAAACTGATCAAAGGATATACAGAAAAACAGTGGGGAAGACCATGTACAGAGCTTCCATCTTTTATCATTAAGAGATTACCAGTACGTTTAACATTTGACAACAACTATTTCAACGCCTTATATCAGGGAATCCCAGTGGGCGGATATACAAAGATGATCGCAAATATGTTAGGAGATGTAGAAGTTCGTTTAAATACAGATTATTTTGAACACAAAGAAGAACTGGATGCATTAGCAGAGAAAGTAATCTACACAGGACCAATTGATGCATACTTTGATTACAAATTAGGTGAATTAGAATATCGTTCCGTAAGATTTGAGACAGAAGTATTAGACCAGCCAAACTTCCAGGGAAATGCAGCAGTAAACTATACAGATGCTGAAACACCATGGACAAGGATCATTGAACACAAATGGTTTGAATTCGGAAAAGACGAAGAAGGAAACGACCTTCCAAAGACTGTTATCAGTCGTGAATACAGCTCCGAGTGGAAATTAGGAGATGAACCATATTATCCAGTCAATGATGAAAAGAATGGAAAATTATATGAAGAGTATAAGAAATTAGCCGAGAAAGAAGAAAATATCATCTTCGGAGGAAGACTCGGAGAATATAAATATTATGATATGGATGCGGTTATTGCAGCAGCGTTAGATATGTGTGAAAAAGAGTTATAAAGATTTATGTCATATAAGAAAAGAGGAACAATAAACATGAGCGAAACATTTTTACCAGCAAATATTTTAATGCCACAGGTAGATTCTATGAAGAAATGGGCCGTGATCGCTTGTGACCAGTTTTCATCCCAGCCAGAATACTGGGATGAAGTAAAAGAGTATGTAGGAAATACGCCATCAACGTTACATCTAATGCTTCCAGAAGCATATCTTGGAAGTGAGGAAGAAGATGAAAAGATCCGAAAGATTCAATCCACAATGAAGAATTATGCAGATGATCATCTGTTGAAAACTTATGAAAATTCTTTGATTTATGTGGAAAGAACCTTGCAGAATGGAAAGATTCGAAGAGGAATCGTAGGTGCGATCGATCTGGAACAATATAGTTATATGCCAGAACACGAAGCAAAAATCCGTTCTACAGAGAAAACAGTCATGGAGCGAATCCCACCAAGAATGAAGATTCGTTATCAGGCACCGATTGAATTGCCACACGTGATCTTGCTATGCGATGACTGGAAAAATGAAGTATTAGAAATTGTGACAGAGCAGAAGGCAGATCTTGAGAAACTATATGAATTTGATCTGATGCAGGAAGGTGGACATATCGCAGGATGGCTGGTAGACGGGGAGGTCAAAGAACAATTTTTAGAAAAATTACAATCATATGAAGAACAAATGACAGAAAAATATAAAGATTTAAGTGATGATCCAATGGTCTATGCAGTCGGAGACGGAAACCATTCTCTGGCAACAGCAAAAGCCTGTTACGAGAAGTTAAAGAAAAATCATCAATGGGAACATATCAAAGATCATCCAGCGAGATATGCATTGGTAGAACTCGAGAATCTACATGATGATTCTCAGCAGTTTGAACCAATTCACAGAGTCATTACTGGAACAGATCCAGAAGAATTAATACATGCATTAAAAACAGAATGTTGCAGCGAAGAAGGACAAACAATTCGCTGCTATTATGGAAAGAAGGAAGAAGTTCTCCATTTGAATTTACATAAACATCAATTAGCAGTTGATAAAATACAGACATTTTTAGATAAATATCTCAAAGACAATTCAGGATGTATTGATTATATCCACGGAGAAGATGTCTTAAAAGAACTGTCAAAAGAAGAGCAGACGATAGGAATTGAACTTCCAGCAATGGAGAAAGATCAGCTGTTTCCAAGTGTGATGACAGACGGAACACTGCCAAGAAAGACATTTTCCATGGGACATGCTTGTGAGAAACGGTATTATATTGAGGGACGAAAGATCCAGAGATAGACGAGTGCCCAATAATTGCTTTACAAGAAAAACTTTAATGATATCATGAAATGTGGTATGATAAAAAATAGTGTAAATAAATAATATATACAATAATGGAGGAAAGATCATGGCTATTTTAGTAGCAGGTGGTGCTGGATATATCGGCAGCCATACATGTGTGGAACTTTTAAATGCAGGATATGAAGTTGTCGTAGTAGACAATTTATATAATTCCAGTGAAGAAGCTTTAAAGAGAGTAGAGCAGATCACAGGGGAAACAGTAAAATTTTATGAGGCAGATGTTTTAGACCGTGAAGCATTAGAGAAGATCTTTGATGCAGAAGATATTGACTCTGTGATCAACTTTGCAGGATTAAAAGCAGTTGGAGAATCTGTACAGAAACCATTAGAATATTATCATAACAATATCACAGGAACATTGATCCTTTGTGATGTGATGAGAAATCATGGAGTGAAGAATATTATCTTTAGTTCTTCAGCAACAGTCTATGGAGATCCAGCTTTCATTCCAATTACAGAGGAATGCCCAAAAGGACAGATCACAAATCCATATGGACAGACAAAGGGAATGTTAGAGCAGATTTTAACAGATTTCCATGTCGCAGATCCAGAATGGAATGTCGTATTACTTCGTTACTTTAACCCTATCGGAGCACATGAAAGTGGACTGATCGGAGAAGATCCAAAGGGAATTCCAAATAACTTAGTACCATATATTGCACAGGTAGCAGTTGGTAAACTTGAGAAATTAGGAGTCTTTGGTGATGATTATGACACACCAGACGGAACAGGTGTCCGTGATTATATCCATGTTGTAGACCTTGCCAAAGGACATGTGAAGGCATTAAAGAAATTTGAAGAAAAACCAGAAGTACGTATCTACAACCTTGGAACAGGAATCGGATATAGTGTATTAGATGTCTTACATGCATATGAAGAGGCTTGTGGAAAGACACTTCCATATGAGATCAAACCACGAAGAGCTGGAGATATTGCAACATGCTATTGTGATGCGACAAAAGCAAAAGAAGAATTAGGATGGACTGCAGAAAAAGGAATCAAAGAAATGTGTGCAGATTCCTGGAAATGGCAGTCTATGAATCCGGATGGATATAGAACAGAAGATTAATTATTTCATTATCATAGCATTAGACAAAAGCTGTCGTAGAATATACGATGGCTTTTTTGAAAAATAAACAGGAGCAATAGAGATGAAGATTGAAAATAAAAGACAATGGGTCGGAGAGATGTTCTTTTTATTAGGAACAATACTCTATATTACATACTACTTTTTTTATATAGCTTACTATTGGTATGTAGAGAAAGATCCGACAAGACAAATTCCAGTGCAAAGACTATTTTATATTGGATTAATCTGTTTTGTGGTCAAAATAATATTAACAAAATATCAATGGAAAGAAGTGATTATTGGAGCAGCAGGAGCTGTTTTGATGTATTTATGTTGGAAAAGCTCTGGAGGAATTGATTACCCCGCAAATTATCTGATCATTCTGGCGATGAAAGACGTAGATCTTAAGAAAGTGATGAAAGCAGTATTTGCATGTGGATTTGTTGGGTTAAGCTATGGTTTTACATGGTTCTTTATGAATGCACCAGATAAATTAACAACAGTAAAAGATTATGGGCGAGGAATGATAGAAGTACGATATAAGTTTTGCACATGGCATGCGAACACGATTCATCTTATGATCATGGTTTTGATTGTTAGTTTTTTATATGCTTATTATAAGAAAATGAAATGGTGGGCATTTGCGATCATGTTCTATTTCAACTATGAGTTTTATCAACTATCAAAATCAAGAACAGCATTTTATTGTGGATCAGCAGCGATCATTGCCTATTTTATTTTAAGATATGCAAGAAAAATTTATGAGTTTAAGATTTCACTGATTTTATTAGAAATCGGAAATCTTGTAGGAATTTTCTTATCTATATATTATGGACTTTATTCTCAATTGACAGATCCAACATTTATGAGATTAGATCAATTGATCACAGGACGATTGACAGTTGCACGGAACTGTTTTCTTGGAGCTGGAATTCCTCTGTTTGGAAGTAACATTGGTGGAAAGGTTTGTGGATATGGAATTTATACACAGGCCAATGATGGATACGTAACAGAATTAGGAATTGTAAGAACATTGTTGGAATATGGGCCAATTGTGTTTGGACTTTTTTGTGCTTTTATGCTTATAGCTGTATGGGTACTTTATAAAAAGGGATATTTTGGGGCTATGGTGCTTTTAGAAATTGGATTTATCGCATGCGGAGTAGAAGCATATTTTCCAGCCGCTTACAATTTAAAGGCATTTGTATTTGGTCTGGCATTTTATCAGTTGATGGGATTATTTAAGGGAAAAGAAAAAGAAGAGAAACGAGGAAAGGCAGTCAATGCATCAGAATAATCGAATCATTTCATGGATTATATCATTTTTATTTTCAATATGCATGGTTATATCTATAAGTTATGATCAGAGAGATAACTGGTCACTGATCATATGCGATAAAAAACATATGATCAGTGCATTGATCGTGACGATGATTCTTACAATGATCGTACATATGATCATGAATGTATTATATTCAAAAGCGGGGAAGTCTTTTATAAGGTTAAAGACTCAAGCAAACAGTGGGATAGGAGAAAAAATATTTGATCATCATCCTATAGCAGTTCCTTGGAGCATTCTGATTGTTTTATGGCTTCCAAATTATATTTTGTATTTTCCGGGTTGTTTAACTTATGATATTATACGACAGTATGAGCAGTTTTTCAGTGGAAATCTGACGAATCATCATCCTGTATTGACGACATTGTTTGAAGGGATGTTTGTCAAATTTGGAAGAAACATTGGATGTCAAAATGTAGGAATCGCAGTGTATCTGTTATTTACATTGTTATTTACAAGTGGTGTTTTCGCAATATGTTTTTATTGGATGCATAAGAAGAATACAAAGTATTGGATTCGTTTTACAGGATTAGCATTTTATGGATTTTTTCCTATCTGGTCGGCATATGCAAGGACAGCAGTAAAAGACACATTATTTTATCCAATATTTGTTTTATTTGTGTTATTTATATTTGATATAGTATTAGAACCAGAGAAGATATTTGATTCAAAAGTTAAGAGTATTTTGTTTTTAATAGTCTCTTTATTATTATGTTTGGTCAGACACAACGGGTTTTATATATTAATTTTTACGATGCCGTTTTGTATTGTAGGTGTAAAAAAATATCGAAGACAATTGATAGTTTTATTTATAATAATGGTGGCGTTTTGGGAGGTTTACCAAAAAGCAATTCTTCCCATGGCAGGTGTGAAGCCTGGCGGAAAGCAGGAGATGCTCTCCATCCCTTTTCAACAGACAGCGAGATATGTAAAATATTATAGAAATGATGTTTCGACGGAAGAGGAAAAAGTGATTCGAAAAGTATTAGATTACGATACGATCGGAAAGAATTATGATCCAGATCTTTCTGACCCAGTAAAGAATACTTACAAACAGAAAGACGAATATTTAAAAGATTATTTTAACATATGGTTTGAAATGCTTAAGAAGCATCCGACGGCTTATATTCAGGCAACGTTAAATGGGACATATGGATATTGGGGTTATATGACAGAAATAAGATATCCATATGGATATTATGTACAGCCAGAAAGTATGGATATATATCAAAAAGAATATAAAATATATTATTTAGAAAAAACAAAATATATAAGAGATATATATCATGGGGTTTTAGATACAATATATCAGAAAACTCCATTGACATTATTTACAAAACCGATGATATATTTATGGATTTTGATTGGATTGCTTGGCATGGTATGTTCTTTTAAAAAGACGATCAGATATTGGATTGCATTTTTGCCAGTAGTGACATCATTCCTTATATGTCTGGCATCACCTGTAAATGGCGATATGCGATATATGCTTCCGATTACAGCGAGTACGATTTTATATGTTGCATTTGTAAATGAAATAATATATAAAGAATATAATAAATTTTAACAAAGGAGAATGCGTAATGGAAAAAATTGCAGTATTGATTCCGTGTTACAATGAAGAAAAGACAATTAAAAAAGTAGTGGAGGATTGGAAGAAAGAACTTCCAGAGGCAACAATCTATGTATATAACAATAATTCCACAGATCGTACAGTAGAGATTGCAAAAGAAGCAGGAGCTATTGTAAGAAATGAATATCAACAGGGAAAAGGAAATGTGATCCGAAGGATGTTTCGAGAAATTGATGCGCAATGTTATATCATGATTGATGGAGATGATACATATCCTGCCCAATTTGGACGAGAAATGGCAGAAAAAGTTTTAGAATACAAGGTGGATATGGTTGTAGGGGACAGATTATCATCTACTTATTTTGAGGAAAATAAAAGACCTTTTCATAATCTTGGAAATAGCATGGTGAGAGCTGCAATTAATCATCTTTTTAAAAGTAATATCCGGGATATTATGACTGGATATAGAGCTTTTAGCTATCAGTTTGTTAAAACATTTCCAGTGTTATCCAGGGGATTTGAAATCGAAACTGAAATGAGTATTCATGCAGTAGATAAAAATATGTTGGTTGATAATGTGATCATCGAATATCGAGATAGACCAGATGGAAGCGAATCTAAATTAAATACTTATACAGATGGTATGAAGGTATTATTTACGATCATAAAACTGTTTAAAGGTTATAGACCATTTCAGTTTTTTGGAAGTATGGCATTCTTGCTTATGATTATTGCGGCAGGATTATTTATACCCGTATTTATGACATATCTTCATACAGGTCTGGTACCGAATTTCCCAACTTTGATCGTAAGTGGATTTATAGCACTTGCAGCGTTGCAGGCATTCTTTTCTGGATTGATTTTAAGTACGATTGTACAAAAAAATAGGCAAGATTTCGAATTTAAATTACAGTTGATCACAAACAAAATAGATAATGAGAAAGATAATTAAATATGCAGGAAAGATCAAGAAAAGAGAAGAATATATTATATATTGTAGTGCCTTGCTATAATGAGGAACAAGTATTAGCTGAAACATCCAAACGATTAAAGGAAAAATGTGAAATGCTGATCCATGATGGTAAAATAGCGAAAGAAAGCAGAATTGTTTTTGTGGATGATGGATCCAAAGATCATACGTGGAATATGATTGATGAATTTCATAAAATGGATTCTATATTTTCAGGAGTGAAATTATCCAGAAATCGTGGGCATCAAAATGCATTGCTGGCTGGTTTGACAATGGCATCAGAGAAAGCAGATATTGTAATATCAATGGATGCGGACCTTCAGGATGATATTAATGCAGTCGATCAGATGATCGAAAAATATTATGAAGGATGCGATATTGTATATGGTGTTCGAAGTGCCAGAGATACAGATACATTTTTTAAACGTTTTACGGCAGAAGCATTTTATAAACTGATCAATAAAATGGGCGGAGAGCTTGTTTACAATCACGCAGATTACAGACTGATGAGTAAGCGGGCATTAAAAGGATTATTAGAATTTGACGAAGTTAATATCTTTCTTAGAGGGATGGTGCCGATGGTTGGTTATCAGAGTGATATTGTCACGTATGAGAGAGCTGAGAGATTTGCAGGAGAAAGCAAATACCCATTTAAGAAAATGCTTTCTTTTGCATTTGAAGGAATTACATCGTTGAGTGTAAAACCAATCAAAATGATTTTTAATGTTGGAATTTTAATCTGTATAATTAGTGTTTTGGCAATCATTTATTGTTTAGTACGGCATTTTACAAACAACACGGTAAGTGGCTGGACTAGCCTTGTTATGTCGATATGGTTTTTAGGTGGTTTACAGCTGATCGCAATTGGGATGGTTGGACAATATATTGGAAAAATATATTTGGAGACAAAGGCCAGACCTAAATTTATTATTGAACAGGTATTAAATGACTAGGAGAATGGAGATGAAGATAAAAGATTTTATATATAAATATTCGATCAGATTGTTTATTTTGATCGTAGCATATTTGATCGTAAGTTTTCCATTTCAATATACACAAGAAAAGATGAATGACGTTTCTCAGCCGGTTAGGTGGCTGGGGACGTTGTTATTTTTTATCATAGCTTGTTTTATCGTAAGATATAGAAAGAAATTAGAAGCTGTTTTTGTAAAAAAATCGTTATTTTTTATCATCTTTGTGATGATTTTTGCATTGCAGTTGATGACAATCTATGTATTTAAGATACAGCCAGTGAATGATTTGTTATATTTGCATGATGAAGCAATCCGAATGATTCAAAATCCTATGATTTCGTTACAGCGTTTTGGTGGGTATTTTGCACATTATCCGAATAATTATGGATATTTACTAATCTTATATTGCTATTATAAATTGTTGGTGTCTTGCGGTATTTCTGTCGGAAGTCTGGTTCTTGCGGGAAATTTTTTGAATTTATTAGTAATTGATATTGGAATTTTATGTGGATATATTGCAATACGCATAGTTAAAAATATAAAACTGGCTAACATATGGATGTTGTTGTTTTTACTGAATCCGTGGACGTATTTCTGGATTGCTTATTATTATACGCACACGATATCATTTGGTATGATCATGGTATTGCTGTTGTTGTTTGTGCTAATACATAAAGAAAAAGACAATTGGAAGGGCATTTTGTACAGTGCTTTTTTAGGAATTGTAATTTACATAGGAATTAAGATCAGAATCACCAATTTGATTCTCTGTATTGCAGTGGGGATCACGTTGTTTATCTTTTGGAAGCAGTATAAGTTTAAAGTAAGACATATGTGTCTGATTCTTGGAATGGTAGCAGGAATTGCAGTTTCTGTTTTTGGATATCAGTACAAATTTCAGAATATGATACCAAAACAAAACACACAAGAATTTCCAGCAACACATTGGTTAATGATGTCTTCTCATGGAGTTGGGCGATATGATAGTGGTGATGTGTGGTTTACTTCACAACTTTCAACGCAAAAACAAAAAAAAGAAAAGACAATTGAAAAAACAATTCATAATTATAAAGAGCTTGGGATAAAGGGAACTTTACAGTTATCTGGAGTGAAGTTAAGAGAAGTCTGGCTGACAGGAGATGATGATTTTACAAAAATGTCTTATGTTTCAACAGATTATGGAACAGCAAACGAGTTCTTAAATGGAAAGCACAATGGATGGATCTTAATGTACAGCTATCTGATGCGGATGGCGGTCTGGTGCTTTGCATTAGTGGCAGTGATTGGAATGCTCAGAAAAAGAAACCCATGGAATTATGTTGTGATGCTTACATTACTTGGAGGAATGATCTTCCATGTATTCTGGGAAGCAAATCCAAAGTATAGCATATGCTTTATGGGTGTAATGATGTTTATGATGGTAACAGGAATTGAAAATCTTTGTGAAGAAGAAAAGAAAGAACAAAAACAAAAGATTTCAATAGGGAATGTTATGTTATGTTTGGTCGGAATCGGATTGATTGTATGTTTGCAGCCAATGCATAATTATTTAAAACAAAATCCAGAGGCGTTAGATCAATCTTATGCAGCTAGTCAGTTTGCACAAAGTCAGATGTTGAATCTGTCATTGAAGAAGAATGAAGCAATAAAACAAAGTTTTCTTACAAAAATCAGGTTTCAGAATGTTACATTCAATTTATTAAATAATGAGAATGATTTTACTGTGTGTCTGCTTGATGAAACAGGAAAAGTAATGGAAAGCGCACGACAAGATCAATTATCTTATGCGCAAAATCAATATGAGTGGAAGTTAAACAAAGTTAAGAATTCTGGGACATATGCAATAGAGATTGTAAATCAGAAAAAAGATCAAAAATACAAACTTCCGGTATACTGGACTGGAAATTATGATGCATACCCAAATGGATGTATGTATAGGAGTAACAAGAAGATTGGGAAAGCAGATCTGGTATTTCGTGTATATCAATAAAAATTTAGAAAGAAAAATGCAGGTGTATAATTTGAAATACAGCTGCATTTTTTATACCATATTGTATTATTGCCAATCCGTAGCTTTTACCCAATTTTCATAATCATTAAAATATTCATACATTCGAATCGCACCACGGTCAAAATAGTTTTTAAAGATCAGAGCATGCTTCTTCTGAGCAACATCAGAAGGGAGTTTTGCAAGACCTTCTGGAATAGCATCCTGTGTGTAGAATTTTTCAAAGTAATATAATTTATCGTAATGCTCAGCATTTTCATGACTTACAGCAGTGACTAATTCATCTGTTTTTTTATGATGCTGATGTCCGTATTCGCCATCAGGATTGTGTGTTACGATCTTGCTCCAGTTACGATAATTCATGATACGCCGGATATCCTGTGTGATATAGTTAGTATAAGGACCCCATGCAACCTGATGTCTGCGATAGAGGTCAGGATAGCGGAGAATCACATGTTTTGCCCCGATATCATTCATCGCAGAGTCAAAATCCCTAGCTCGACTATCATAAGAGCCATTGGTTAGGCAAACAACAAAATAGTTATTTCCAGTTTCTTTTAATTCTTTAATTTCCTGAATCATATTTCCACCACCCCATAAGAGGTCATCATCTGGATGGGCAATGATCATCAGACGGTCCCCATCTTTTAAGTCAAAATCATCCAAATCTTCAGTAGATAATAAACCATTTTCAGCAGTGACAGTGATCGTGATATTGCACTTTCTGCTTGGATTTTTTATAGAAGTTGCGGTGATCACAGCAACACCAACTCCACGGGTAGTTACATGACCATTCTCATCGACAACGGCAACGGTATCATTGTTTGTGCTCCAGGTAAGTTTTTTGTCAGATGCATTCCATGGTTTGAAATTCACAGATAAAGTCCTGAAAGTTCCGTAAGGCATACTGATCTTTTGATGCTTTGTTGTTAATTTCTTTAATGGAATCGTTACATGAAAACGTCGTTTCAAGATAACTTTTTTATATTTTGCAGTCATTGTTATGTTGCCTTCTTTTAAAGGTGTGATAACACCAGATTTACTGATCGTGGCAATGGATTTATTGCTGCTTCGAAAAGTAACGGAAGCAAGAGATGCATTCGCAGGCTTGAGAGAAACATTCCAACGATATTTGTTTGGATATTTGATCAGTGTTTCAGAAGCAGCATCTTCTTCACAGGAAATTGCTTTGATGGCAATTTCAGGTGTTACTTTTACTTTAATAGATTTTTTTGCAATGACCTTACCAGATTTTGTTCTGACCACATGACGGATCACTGACTTACCGGTTTTCTTTGGTGTCAGGATACCTTTTTTTGATACTTTTACAACTCTAGGATTAGAAGATTCCCATTTGATTTTGTAGGAAGCTTTTTTCTTCTTAGAGTATCGAACAGATAGTGTCTGGCTGGATTTTAAAGGTAACTTGATAGATTTTTCTGCATTGGTAAAATAGATTTTAAATTTTTTACCTTTGGCATATGTCTGGTGAGGACATAAGATAACAGACATGACAAGAAACAGATTCAGGCATGCCAGTTGTAAATATTTGCGTTGAACTCTCATTGATCACATCCCCTTTTTGTTTTTTAAATTAGCTCAAACAGGATAATTATAGACTGGTTGGCAAAAAAATACAAGGTTTTGCGGTGTATATAAAGTAAAAGTTTTTACAAAAGTATTACGTTGTGATATAATACAGGTCAGTAAATTAAGAGGAGTAAGATTGAATGAAGTTTACAAAGGAACATACAATGCAGATGAAAGGGATTGCGATCATTATCCTGTTGTTTCATCATTGCTTTTTGAATACACAGCGTTGGGCTACGGTTCCGTATGAGAAACTTGCGACGACGAAGGGATGGGGGTATTACCCAATTTCGTTTGCACCATTTTCTTCTCATACGATACAATATCTTGCTAGTTTTTCAAAGATATGCGTAGCCATGTTTGTTTTTATGACTGGATATGGAATGTGGGTTTCTTATGAGAGTCAGAAAAAGAAAACAACGATGAGTAATTATATAAAGAAACGAATGGTCACATTAATGACAGGATTTTTGATCATTTTTGTTGTGACAGAGATTCTTGCGATTCCAACTGGACGCTTTATAGAAGTTTATGGACATGATTTTCGTAGTGTGGTCTATATGATCATTGATGCATTAGGATTAGCAAAATTACTTGGAACACCGTTATTTTGTCTGACATGGTGGTATATGAGTCTTGCGATCGTTTTGATCATGATCTTTCCATTTGTACATTCAATTATGGAAAAATATCAATGGATCGTGGTTGTTGCATCTATTATCGTTCCAAGAGCTTGCGGATTTGGACAATCAACAGATTTGTTCCGATATCTATTAGCATACACACTGGGAATGTATTTTGCACAACATGACTTGCTTGCGAGAATAAAAGAGAAATTTATGGAACAGAATGTGGCAGGAAAACTGTTGTCTCTGATAGTATCATTGATAGGTTTGGCAGTTATCATAAAATGCCGACAAAATGCATGGATTGGATGGAAATATCTAGATTTTTGGGATGGCTTTGCAGCAATGTATGTGATCGTAAATTCATATATTTATATATTAAATGGAAAATGGATCGTAAAAGGATTAGGCTTCCTTGGAAAACATTCTATGAATATTTTCTTGATTCATTCATTTTACAGAGACGTATTTTTCCATGAATTTACATATTCATTTTATTATGCATGGTTAGATTATATAGTACTTATGGCAATTTCATTGGTGACATCGATTGTATTAGAATGGTTTAAGAAATTAATTCGATATGAGAAGTTTATAGATTGGGTCAAAAGATTAGTAACAAAAGAAGGAGTAACAGTACATTGAAAAAAGAAAAGAAATCATCAATATTTTGGATATTGATCATATTTTTTGTATTATTTTCCATTTGGCAGTTATGGGTGCCGGAAGCACTGGATGATTGGCGATGGGGAAGTGAAGTAGGGATCATGAGATTAAAAACGTGGTTTGAAGGATATAATGGACGTTACTTTGGAGATATTTTGGTCATTGTTTTAACAAGATTGCCGATCGTATTGAGAAGTATGGCTATTTCTGGGATAATGACTGCAATGTTATACTTGATATATCAATTAACAGAATATAAGATATTATCATTTTTAATTTGTGTTTTTTTTGTAGTCAATATTCCAACAAGCTTAATGAGTCAGACGTATGGATGGGTATCAGGATTTTCAAATTTCTGTGTTAGTGCAACGATGATTCTTGGATTTTTGCTATATCATATATCTATTTTCAAAGAAAAGAAAGTGTCGAAGTTGAAAACAGGGATTTCAATGATCAATGCATTTCTTGGAAGCTTGGTTCTTGAAAATTCAACGGTATATCTAATTGTACTAAGTATCGCTTTTTTAATTATTTATGGTGTACAATATAAGAAGCTGCATAAAGGAATGTTACTTCATTTGATCATGGTTGGTATTGGTGCATTCTGGATGTTCTCGAATAGCGCATATCGTATGGCTGCGGCACATACATCACAGGGAACAGGAAAAGAGATCGCAGCGTTTGAATTAAGCTTTGAATGGTTTGCCTCTGCATTAAAGGTATACGCAGACACGATCATTAATTATTGGATCATGCCGAATCATTTATTAAATATAATGACATGTGGATTGATTTTGATATTACTCCAAAAGAGAAAGAAGAAAGGACAAGGATTGTTCTTGGTTCTGTTCAGTGGTTTTTTAGCATTTTATATATTTAATTTTATGAATCTTGGTACATGGAAAGATTATTTGGCATGGGGCAATGCAGCGCAGGCTGTAATAGTAACGACGTATTGTTTAGCATTGGCAGCTTTTAGTGCATGGTTTATTACAGATTTTAAGGATAAGGTGATCGTTCAGATCATTTTATGGTCACAACTGATTTTAATGGGACCATTGATCGTTGCAAGTCCGATTGCAATTCGTTGTTTTTATGTAACATATATCTTTTTCGTTTTATATCTTGGAGTATTGTTATCGTATAGTATACGAAGTGGATTTTTAAAGATAAGCAAAGGATATTTAAACACAGGGATCATGATGTGTATTTTCTTTGTGATGATCGGAAATATTGGTGTATATTATTTTGTTCATGGACAAGTGAATGACAGACTTCAATATATACAAACACAGATAAAACAAGGAGAGAAGAAGATTGAATTAAAGGAAATACCGCTTGGAGATACATACTGTTATGGTTTAGATGTATATAATCCAGCATGGGTATGGCGTTATAAGATGTATTATAATATCCCAGGAGATATTGAATTGAAATTCCCAGAGAGATAGGAGTAAGTGATGAGAGAGATAAAAGTAAGTGTTATCATACCAATTTATAACGTAGAAGAATATTTGGAAGAATGTCTGCAATCAGTTGTAGATCAGACATTAGAGGATCTGCAGGTCATCATGGTTGATGATGGTTCTTTAGATGGAAGTACAGACATTGCCAAGAAATTTGCTAGTCGATATGATCATTTTGAGTATGTAAGACAGGTAAATGGTGGACTTGGAAATGCGAGAAATACAGGAGTAAAGTATGCAAAAGGAAAATACATTATTTTTCTTGATTCAGATGATATTGTTCCAGATGATGCATACGAGAAAATGTATCTTGCAGCAGAGAAAAATCATAGCGAGATGGTAGTTGGAAGTGTTGCGAGATTTAACTCAAAGAAAGACCATGTGTCGAATCTGCATGAAATTGCATTTAGAAAATATATCGATAAAACACATATTACAGACAATACGGATCTGATTTATGATACAACCTCATGGAATAAATTAATTTTGAAAGAGTTTTGGGATCGTAATCATTTTGAATTTCCAGAGAGAATTCTCTATGAAGATATTCCAGTAACGATTCCTATGCATTATCTTGCTAATAATGTGACAATGGTGCAGGATGTCTGTTATCGTTGGAGAATTCGTGATGGAGCTAATAAGTCTATTACGCAGAGAGCAGATGACTTTACGAATATGAGAGATCGTATTACCGTTTTACGTATGGTAGATAAATTCTTTGAGGAGAATGTCAAAGAACAAGAATTATGGGATGCAAAATATTATAAATGGTTATATATTGATCTGATGATCTATGTGAACAACTGTATTTATCTTTCAGATAACAGAACACTCGAGATGATGAAGATCATTAAAGATTATATAGAAGAAACAATTCCTTTAGAAACGATCGATAAGTTACCAGTTTTATATCGTGAAAAATATGTGGCTTTGATGAATCTGGATGAAAAACGATTAGTAAAACTGCGTCAATATGAAGTTGATAATTATAAGAATTTAAAGATCGTGAAAAAGGGCAACAAATATATTGGAAAATTCCCGAAAGCGATCGTAACTGGTGATAAGGCAGATATGACAGAGGCATTAGATCAGTGGAGACTTACTCAATTGATTTATGATGTGGCATGGCAGAAAGAGCAATGTGTGATCGAAGGATATGTATTCTTACGAGGATTATCTGTGCCAAATGTAAATGTACAAAAATTATCAGCACATTTGGTATGCTTAAGTACAGGAGAGAAGATTCCACTGGAAATACAAAGTATTAAGTCACAATATGCACAGAAGAAATTTGGCTTAAAAATTGATAACGAGACAAAACAGATCCATTTAGCAAATTATAAAGGTTGTGGATACCGGATCATACTGGATGCAGCCAAGATCAGAGAATTAAAGCTTGATGGAGAATACCATATATTATTAACTTATGAGAGAGACAGATGGAAGAAAGAGACTATTTTAAGAGGAATCTTAAAATCTCTTGGTAATAAATTGGACAAGAAAACATATTTTAAAGATCATATGCTGATCGAACTTAGCAAGTCTTACAGATATGATTTTAAAGTAAAAATTTCACAAAAGAACATCGAATTAAATGATATGAAATTGGACGGTGATCAGTTAAGATTAAAACTTTCTGAGAAAGTTGATGCATTATATGAAGCGAAAGATGCACATAATGCGGAAATCTTAAAAGCAGCTATAACACAGGAAGATGTTTCTGTGGATATTTCAGATATTCCAGAAAATAAACGATATATTGCAGTTAAAAAAGGTAATTTATTTATTCCTGTATACAAAGAAAAGAAAAAGAGAATCTTTGTAGAAAACCAGAAGAATCAGTTAGTAGAAGAAACATCAGGAGATCATAGATGTTACTTGTTAAATCGAAAGGCAGTACCTGTGATACGAGATGTAAAACAGAATGAGGAACAGTTTTCATTTGAGATCATAAACAAAAATATCGGTAACTGGCAGAGAGCAACATTGTATGTAGAAGATCCATTAGAAGAAGAAAAGATTATTCTTGGAACAGGATCCGTGAATCAACATGGAGAAGAGGAGAAAGTTGTCATTTCTTTAAGTTTAAAGGACGAAAAAATCATCAAGAATCTTTATGCAAGACGTCGTCAGGTGTTTATTTTATATGAAAATAATGAACAGCAGAAGGTATGTGCACTTGGTGGGGAACATAAAGTTTTTGATAAAAAATACTACACGAAAGAAAGAAGATATCGATTTATTATTGATCCAGAAGATGATTTTCTGTATTTTACTACGCTGAGGGTCAAGGAATTCCTGACAAGAAGTGCGAAGAAAAGAGCTTTTGTCAACAGATTCTTATATCCGTTATTAAGACTTCTTCCATTAAAGAAAAAATGGATCGTATTTGAATCTATGTGGGGAAGTAAATTTAGCTGTAACCCTAGATATTTATATGAATATATTGATAAGAATCATCCAGATTATACGTGTATCTGGTCATTAAAAGATGAATGCATTCCGATCACGGGAAATGGTATTAGAGTCAGAAGACTATCTTGGAAGTATTTATATTATATGGCAAGAGCAAAATACTTTGTGAATAATGTAAATTTTGCTGATTCTTATGAGAAGAGAAAAGGGCAGATTGAAGTACAGACGATGCATGGAACACCATTAAAGACAATTGGATTGGATGTACCAGGCGATTTCCCTACAAAGAAATCAGAAAAGAAGTACATTAGAAAGTGCAAACGTTGGGATTATCTGATCGTGCAAAGTAAGTTTGTTGCGGATCTTGCACCATCTGCATTTAAATTTGAAAACACGATCATGGATACTGGATATCCAAGAACAGATATTTTGTATTCTTCTAATAACGAAGAAGAAATGGGCAGATTAAAAGAAAAATTAGGACTTCCAAAAGATAAGAAAGTCATCATGTATGCACCAACATGGAGAGTGCGTGATAAGTTTGAATTAATGCTAGATCTTGAGAAGATGAAGGAAAAATTTTCAGATGAATATGTATTGATCTTAAGACTGCATCACTTTTCAGCAAAAGGTTGGAAAGGAGTTCCAGCAGATGGATTTGTGTATGATCTTACGGATTATGAATCTATTGAAGATTTATATATCATTACAGACATCCTGATCACAGATTATTCTTCTGTAATGTTTGATTATGCAGTTCTCGACAGACCAATGTTATTCTTTACATATGATCTGGATGAATATAGAGATAAGCTTCGTGGATTTAATATTGATATCGAAAAAGAAGCACCAGGACCATTACTATATACGTCTGATGAGGTGTTAGATGCGATTGAGCATCTGGATGAAACGATTGAAAATTCAAAACAGAGAGTCGATGCATTCCATGAAACATACATTCCATATGAATGTGAAAATTCATCTGAAAAAGTATTTAATATGATGCAGGGAAAATAAAAACAAACAATGCCATAAGGCAGAACAATCTTTAAGAAGGTCATTGAAAGGTTTAAGAAGGAAACATGGATAAAATAAGAAAAATTATTCGATTTGTAAAAAGATTATTTCCAAAAACTCCAAAGATGAAATTTATCTATGCCTGGTATTATAAACATGGCAAGATCAATGAAAAACAAGCACTCTTTGAGTCATTTCACGGCAAGGATGTGTCAGATTCATCCTTGGCGATCTTGCAGGAGTTTTTGAAAATGCCGGAATCAAAAGATTTCAAGATCTATTTTGCGACGAATGATAAGAAACGTGATCAGAAATTTATTGATTCTATCGGATTGAAGGTAGAACTTGTAGATATTGCAGATTTTAAATATGTAAAAGTGCTTGCAACATCCAAGTATCTGATCAATAACAGTTCTTTTCCGGCGTATTTCATTCGAAGAGATGAACAGGTGTACCTACAGACATGGCATGGAACACCGTTAAAGACATTAGGAAAACGAATGCGTTTTGGAATTGAATCCATGTATAATGTGCAACATAATTTCTTACATGCCAACTACATCATGTTCCCAAATGAATTTACAAGAAAAGCGATCATGGAAGATTATAATCTGGAAGCTTTGTATACAGGAACTGTTGTGATGAATGGATATCCAAGAAACAGTATTTTTATGGATCATGAGAAAGCTGATCAGGTAACAAAGAAACTTGGAAATGAAGATTATACAACGATGGCATATATGCCGACATGGCGTGGACAGAGTAATCATGATGTGAATACCTCTGAATATAGCAGAGAGATCAATCAGCTGTTACATTATCTTGATGAGAATTTAAAGGATGATCAGAAATTATATGTAAACTTTCATCCAATTGTGCAGAAGTTTGTAAAGATGGATAATTATGAACATATTTATCCATTTCCAAGTGGTGTTGACAAATATGAATTTTTGAATAGTGTTGATGCACTGATCACAGATTATTCAAGCGTATTTTTTGATTACTCGATTACAAGAAAACCAATCATATTATATATGTATGACTATGAAGAATACATGCACGATAGAGGAATGTATTTTGATATCAAAGAATTGCCATTTAGAAAGATCTATGACAAGGAAGCATTAAGAGATTGTCTGGTCAACGAGACATTCCGCGAGGATTCTTATGAAAATGATATGGAATATACAGAAAAATATATTCAGTATGATTCTATTGATGCTGCAAAGAATATGGCAGAACTTGTTTTTCATGGAAATATGTGCGATATGCCAACGATCGATTACAGTTTTAACAAAGAAAAGAAACGAAGAGTTTTGCACTATCCAAATGTAAAAACAGCACAGACGATCGATACGATCGCACAGATTGCTAAGAAAGATGAAGATGTAGTGATCTTTGAAAAACGTTTCTTCAATCCAGAATTAAGCAGTCATTTACATGATAATTATCTTGATGATTTTGATTATATTTTTATTACACGAACACTTCCAAGAACCTATGCAGAAGAAGTGTTAAAGAGAAAGAGTGCCAAGGTCAGAAAAGAACTTCATAAGAGGGAGATCAAGAGATGCTTTGCAGATCTTCCAGTATATTCAAAGTTTGAGACAGAATACTATCATGGAGAAGCAGGAGAGACATTTTCTTTCAATAAGAAAAAAATGATCAATGCATCCATGCGAGTAATGGAAGACCATTTGGAGATTAAGTTTGAGGAAGGCAAGAAAGGTCAGCCAAAGAAGCTGTTACTTGTAAATAAGAAAAGTCAGATCATTTATACAAGGGATCTAACAGAAAAAGAATGGAAAGATCATTGTATCAAGGAATATTTTGATGAATTTCTTTCGCTTGAAATTGCAGATATGAACGGAAGATATCAGTTGATGATCGAATTAGAAGATGAAAATGGCAACAAACTGCCATATTTCTTTGTAGATCGTAAAGAATATGCAAAACGCAAAGAAGTGATGGATGAATTAGATAAATCTTCTGTATATATGACAGGGATCAAGAAACATGATATTACTTATCAGAATACATTCGAACCTGCGGATACAAGTGTGATTCCTTATATGAATGAAGTAGATGGAAGATTTTCTGTATTTATGGGAGATCAGGCACAGTTATCTGTTCGTAATATGCGTGGACAAGTACTGAAATTCAAGATCAAGGGTTCAAAAGTTCATGTGAAAATGAAATATAAAAACAAAGAAGCTGGAATCAAAAATGTCATATTATCATATCGAAGTAAAGTGGAGACGATCGATTATCCATTTGAATATAAAGTAACGAGGTCAGGTGATCATTATATTATTGATGCTCAGATTGATATGTCGGTATTATCACTGGAAGAACTGTTTTGGGATGTATTTGCTGTAACAGAGAAGAATGGAGAAGAAGTAAGAGTAAGTGCATATTGGAGCAGATGGCAGAGATTAAAATTATTACTGATGAATTATCAATGTGATGTTGATAAAGAGCATATTATTTTCCCTTATTCGACGATCACATGCAAAATGGCATTTACTTATCGTACAAGATCAAAATATGATGGATTTGATGTAAAGATCAAGGAATTAGCAGCTTTTGGTGTTTATACGTTGTTATTACCATATTGGAAAAAGAAACGAGTATGGTTAGTATTTGAAAAATTCTGCTCTATGGCGCAGGATAATGGATATTATTTCTTCAAATATTGTATGGAGCAGCTTCCAAAAGAAAAGAAGCAGCATATTTATTATATTCTCGATACAGATTCTGCTGATTATGATAAGATGAAGCAATATGGAAAGCATGTGATTCCATTTATGAGTTTTCGACATATTTTATATTCACTTGTTGCTAATTTATATATAGCTTCTGATTCAAAGAAACATTTATATACATGGAGAGCAAAACCAAATGTGATCTCAAATCGTATTTCAAAACATAATATCTTGTTTTTACAGCATGGGGTGACAGCATTAAAACGTGTACATCCGATTTTTGGAATGAAAGGTTCAAGTCCTATGACTCATTTTACAACGACATCAAGATTTGAGCATAAGATCATTGTAGAGAATTTTGGATATGAAGATGGAGATGCACCGATTCTTGGATTTACGAGATGGGATGTTCTGGAAGATACTTCAAAACCAGAGGAAAAGATCATTCTTGCAATGCCGACATGGAGATCATGGTTGGAAGAAAAGAGTGCAGAAGAGTTTAAGGCAAGTGATTATTATAAAAACTATATGAAACTGTTACAGAGTCAGAAACTTGCAAGAATCTTAAAAGAAAATGATGTTAAATTGATTTTTTACATTCATCCAAAGTTTAAAGATTATTTGAGTGAGTTTAATGTCAGTGGAGATAATATTGAGTTGATTCCATTTGGAACAGAGCCATTAAATGAGATCATGAAGAAATGTTCTATGCTGATCACAGATTATTCTAGTGTATGTTGGGATGTATGTTATCTTGATAAACCAGTATTATTCTACCAGTTTGATTATGATATGTATATGCAGGCGCATGGAAGTTATCTGGATATGGAGCATGAACTATTTGGAGAACGTTATACAGAATATGAGAAATTGATCGATGGAATTGAAGAGTATATTCACAATGGATTCAAAGAAAAAGAAGAATATACAAAATTAAAAGATTATTATTTTGAATATCGTGATAACGATAACAGTAAACGTACGTATGAATATATCATAAGCAAAGGATATTAAAATGGACAGAAAGAGGAGAATAAAATATATAGATCTGTGTAAAGGGTTAGGAATCTTGATGGTAACATGGGGACATATTACCAAGCTTGATAATCCAGTCGATACGTGGGCGGCATCATTCAAGATGGCAATTTTCTTTGTTGCCGCCGGATATCTGATCCGGTATGCAGATTCTTATCGGACACAGACATTAAAGGGGTATGCAGTAAAGTTATTGAAGTCATTGATGCTGCCATATGTCTTATTTAGTATTTTGTCGATTGGATTTCGATTTGCAACGATGATCATGAAGCACAGGATTGATATTCCGGCGATCAAATCTTATATTTTGGCAACGATCACATTAAGAGGAACATTTGCACTATGGTTTTTGCCGGTGTTATTTATTGCGGAGATCCTGTTTTTCTGTCTTATCAAATATCTTCCGAAATGGATGAGGATCGTGATATTGATCGTGATACCTGTTTTTGGAATTTGGGAGTCTTATTTTATCAGACACTTGATCGTTTCAGTGGATCCATTAACATTTGAAAGAATATCATTTTTGATCTTACCGATCAGTAAAGCATTGATCGCATTATGGTTTCTGGAGATCGGACATCTTGGATGTATGTTATTCAGTAAGGTAACATCTAGAGAAATCCGATTTATGATCGGACTGGTATTTACAATTGCAAATATCTTTTTATCACAGCAAAATATTGGTGTGGATCTAAATAATATGTCTTTAGGTATTCACCCACCACTATTTTTTGTTACAGGAATCATTGGATCTTTTGGAGCACTATTTGTCTTTGAATTTCTTGAAGACCATATTCCATTTACGATACTGAATTATTTTGGAAAGAATTCTTTGATACTAATGTGTACACAAAGACCGTTTTATATTATTTCTACTGCAACTGCAGGATGGAAGATCATATCAGGAATGCCAGGGATCATGGCATGGAGATATTATATTGACTGCCTTGGAGCAATGATCCTTGTGATGATTATTGAATATTCAGTGATAACATTTGTTAACACAAAAGCTAAATTTTTGATCGGAAGATTTTAGATAGTTGAATAATCTGTTAAGGAATAGTATAATAGCAAGGTGTAAATTAAAAATATCAAAATGGAGAAGTACAGTGAAATCTTATATTGAAAATTTTAAAAAGTACAGATTCCTTTTATGGGAACTGGTAAAGAAAGGTGTTAAGTTAAAATACAGAAGATCTTATTTAGGTATTTTATGGACACTGTTAGAACCATTAATGACAATGATCGTACTGAGTGTAGTATTTGGTACATTGTTTGGAAACAAGGACCCACATTTTCCAGTGTATATCTTATGTGGACGTTTGATGTATAGTTTCTTTTCATCTGCGACAAATGGTGCGATGAAAGCGATCAGGACGAATGCAGGAATGATCAAGAAAGTATATGTGCCAAAATATATTTATCCATTATCCAGTGTATTGTTTAATTATATTATTTTTGCTATCTCTTTGATCGTGTTGGTAGTAGTATCTATTGTTTTGAAGGTATATCCAACCATTTATCTGGCACAGGCGATCATCCCATTGATCTTATTACTGATCACGGCTTTTGGAGTTGGAATGATCCTGTCTACGATGGCAGTATTCTTTAGAGATTTAGAGTATTTATGGTCTGTAGGATTAATGATCATCATGTATGCATCAGCAATTTTCTACAAACCAGAGAAGTTATTAAAATCAGGTTTTGGATGGATCTTAAAATGCAATCCATTATATCTTCTGATCCATAATTTTAGACAGGCTGTTTTTGGTATGCCGATGAATATGAAATTTTTAGCAGCATCTATTGTGTTTGCGATCGTAAGTGTTATTGTAGGATTGATTTTCTTCTATAAGAAGCAAGATGAATTCATTCTGCATATTTAGGAGGGTATCATGGCAAAGAAAGAAGTATTGAAAGTTGAACATGTTGGAATGAAGTTTAACTTAAGTCAGGAAAAAGTGGATGATCTGAAAGATTATGTGATCAAGTTATTGAAGCATCAGATTTCATATAATGAATTCTGGGCATTAAAAGATATTAATTTTACCCTTAACAAAGGGGATCGACTTGGAATCCTTGGATTGAATGGAGCAGGAAAGAGTACTCTGTTAAAGGTTATTGCAGGTGTATTAAAAGCAACAGAAGGAACTGTGACAGCCAAGGGTAAGATCGCACCATTGCTTGAATTAGGTGCTGGGTTTGACCAACAGTATACAGGACGCGAGAATATTTATCTTTATGGAGCAGTTCTTGGATTCTCAAAGAAGTTCTTAGATGAGAAGTTGGATGAGATCATAGAATTTTCAGAACTGGGTAAATTTATAGATGTTCCAGTTAAGAACTATTCTTCAGGTATGAAATCAAGACTTGGATTCTCTGTTGCAACATTAGTGGAACCAGACATCTTGATCCTGGATGAAGTATTATCTGTCGGAGATGCGAAATTCCGAAAGAAAAGTGAAGCAAAGATCATGAGTATGTTTGACAAGGGAGTTACAGTATTATTTGTATCTCATTCTTTAGATCAGGTAAAGAGATTATGTAATAAGGCAATCTTACTTGAAAAAGGAAAGATCATTTCTCATGGATCGATTGAAGAAGTAAGTAAAGTATACGAAGAGAAAACAAAGTAAGATAGAGGACACGGAGGTGTAATATGAGAAAAGTGATCACATATGGAACATTTGATTTACTGCATGCGGGACATATCAATTTATTACGCAGAGCAAAAGAATTAGGTGATTATTTAATTGTTGTTGTATCAACAGATGAGTTTAACTGGAATGAAAAACAGAAGAAATGTTATTTCAGTTATGAAGAAAGAAAAAAACTGGTAGAAGCAGTTCGTTATGTGGATCTCGTAATTCCAGAAGAGAACTGGGATCAGAAGATTTCTGATGTGAAAGAATATCATGTAGATACATTTGTTATGGGAGATGATTGGAAAGGTAAGTTTGATTTCTTAAAAGATTACTGTGAAGTCGTATATCTTCCAAGAACAGAAGGAATTTCTACAACAAAGATCAAACAGGATCTTGGACTAAACGGAACAACAGCGAATAAATAGCAAGAGTTAGGAATTAAGATATAAGAGGAATTTCGTTGAGAATAGAGGTTATGAACGGCTAGAGACGGAATTCTTCTTTTCTGCGTTATCAAACAAAAAGAATTTAAGATAATGCTATAGATGAAAGGATTAGTTTTCGATGCATTTTATAGAAATTAGCAATATTTTTAAAAGTGAAAAAAAGAGATATAAAGTTACCGCAGTTTTAAAATTACTGGTCGTGTTTGCATTGCTTGGATTCTTTTTATCAAATAAGCCAATGTATCATGTGCAGACTGATTTTTACCTGAAACGAATGGGATTTGTGTTTTTAGCATGTTTTTGGATGGTATTTGTAACAGTTTGTGACATTCGTTTGAGTCAGAAGATCGACAGGGCTTTAGTGATCATTCTTGGAGTGATCGCACCAGTTATGGGATGGATCTTGTCAGAATTTTTGATTAATGAAGCAAAGTGTGCATTTCCGCCGACACAGTTCTATCAGAAAGAGCCACTTTGGATCGTTCTAAGCCTTGCGATGATCATTTTAGTGGATCTGCTGATCATATTTTTGACGAACAGTATCAGGGTTGGATCAGTGATCGTACCATTTGTATTGTTTATCTTTGCGGTCGTTGTATGTGTTGTATATGAATTTCGCGGGATTCCTATGATGGCACCAGATATTTTAACAGTACAGACGGCTACCAGCGTGATGGGGAATTATACATTCAAATTGACGTTTGAACAATATAGTGTGATCCTGGTATGTATGGCATTTTTCTTTACATTTTTAAGACTTCATGAGGTAAAGGTCACAGAAAAAAGAGTATTTCACATTGCAGGATTTATCGTTGTTGCATTAGGATGCGGATTGTTTACAAATCAGATCATACTGTCTGATTTTATGGAAGAGCACCAGATCAATATTCGTATGTTCCGTCCAATGGAAAGTTATCAAAAATATGGAGGTGTGCTGACATTTGCAAGAAGTGTTGGATATGCGGTCGTGAAGAAGCCAGAAGGATATACAACAGCGAAGGTTGATCAGATCATTCAGGAATATGAAAAGAAATCAGCGAATGAACAGCAAAGTACAGCAAAGCAATATCCGAATATCATAACAGTTGTCAATGAAACATTCGCAGATATTAAGGTGCTGGGAGATTTTAAGACGAATGAAGATTATATGCCCTATTTCCATAGTTTGAAGAAGAATTGTGTGACAGGATATACGTATGCATCGATTGTAGGTGGTCAGACAGCGAATACAGAATTTGAATTGTTGACAGGAAATACTCTTGGGTTTTTATCAGCTGGAACGACAGCATTTCAGCTTTATATTCATGGGCAGATGCCTTCACTAGTTAGTAATCTAAAGGCAGAAGGATATTCTGGAAATAAAGCGATGCATCCGTTCAATCCGTATAATTATAATCGACCAGCTGTATATAAAGATTTTGGATTTACGGATTTTATTGATAAATTTGACTTTCCTAAGAATGTAAAAAGGGTTAGAGAGTATATTTCTGATGAGGCAAATGTAGATCGCATTATTTCTGAATATGAAAAGAATCGTAAGAAGACAGATCAGCCATTTTATATGTATAATATGACGATCCAGAATCACAGCCCTTATGATAAGGATGCAGCCAACTTTAAACAGCCGATCAAGATTGAAAGCAGCAAATATGATGCTGAGGCCAATAGATATCTAAATCTGATCAAATATTCAGATGACAGTTTAAAACAGCTGACAGGTTATTTTGAAAAATGTAAAGAGCCAACGATCATTTTATTTTTAGGAGATCATCAGCCAAGATTGACAGATGAATTTATGAATAAGATCACAAACGGTCAATATCAGACTTGGAGCAGCGAACAGATGATGAAGCGTTATCAGGTACCATTTGTGATCTGGGCTAATTATGACATTAAAGAACAGCATATAGAGAAGACAAGCATGAACTATATCCAAAGTATCCTGACCAAGACAGCTGGAGTAAAGATGACAGGATATCAGAGATTTTTAAATGAGGTCCGAAAAGAAGTTCCAACGATCACATCGCAGGGATATTGGGGAAAGAATGGAAAATTTTATCAGATTAATGATAAAGGATCACCATATTATGGTATAATACAGAAGTATCGTATGATTCAGTACAATATGATGTTTGATAAGAAGAATCGCAGAGATTCATTCTTTGAAGTAAGTAAATAGGAGTGCACGTATGAAGCAACTGATTAAGAATATTACGATTCAGATATATAAAGTATTAACATATCTGATTCCAGTAAATAAAAAGATGATTATATTTCAGAGCAGCAATGGACGTAACTATACAGGAAATCCAAGATACATCTATGAAGAGATGGTAAGAGAAGGCCTTGATCAAGAATATGAATGTATCTGGTTTTTCTTTGATACAAGTATAGAAGTTCCAGGTAAATGCAAGAAGATACGGAATAATTATTTCCCATATTTTTGGTATTTAATGAGAGCAGGAATCTGGGTATTTGATAGTCGTCAGCCATTATATGTGCGTAAGAAGAAGCATATCACATACATTCAGACATGGCACGGAACACCGCTTAAGAAGCTTGCGCTTGATATGGACCGAATGGATATGGGTGGAAGTACGGATATTGAGAATTATCATGAACAGTTTAGAGTAACATGTAAGGATTGGGATTATCTTGTATCACAGAATAAGTTTTCTACAGATATTTTCAGATCATGTTTTGCATTTAAAGATCGTCCAATCTTACAGATCGGATATCCAAGGAATGATATTTTGATCAATGATAATTCTCCTGCTAAGATCAGAGAATACAAAGAAAAACTTGGACTTCCATTGGATAAGAAGATCATATTATATGCTCCAACTTGGAGAGATAATGAATATAGCGAGAAAGGAAAGTACAAATTTGCTTCAAAACTAGATTTTGATAAAGCAAAGGAGGAATTATCAGATGAATATATATTCATTGTAAAATATCATTATCTTGTATCAGATAAGATTGATTGGACACCATATAAAGGATTCGTTTATACATTCGACGAGACAAAAGATATTGCATGGTTATACCTTGTGTCAGATATGTTGATCACGGACTATTCTTCTGTAATGTTTGATTATAGTATTCTTAACAGGCCGATGTTATTCTTTGCATATGATCTGGAAGACTACAAGGAGAATCTGAGAGGATTTTATTTTGACTTTGTCAATGATATTCCAGGACCGATTTCAAGAGATACAGATCAGTTGATCAAAGATATTAAAGAATATAATGAAGATAGTTGGAAAGAAAAATATAAGAATTATCATGATAAATTCAATGGCATAGATGATGGACATGCTTCACAGAAGGTCATTGACGTGATAAAGAAGGTAAGCAGATAGAGATCTGCCGAACAATAACACAGTCAGGAGGTTTGAAAACAATATGGTAACGATTCTGTTAGCGACATTGAATGGAGAGGATTATTTAAAAGCGCAGTTAGAATCAATTGCAGCTCAGACCTATGAAAACTGGCAGCTGGTCGTGGGTGATGATGGTTCTACGGATGGTACGATCAGCATTCTTGAAGAATTCAGTAAACAATATCCGGAACAAGTGACGATCATTAAGAATGACCCGCCACAGGGAAGTGCCAAAGACAATTTTATTTCACTGATTCAAAATTCTTACGGACCGTATTTTATGTTTTGTGATCAGGATGATGTGTGGAAACCAGATAAGATTTATCTGACATTACAGAAGATGGAAGCGTTAGAGGCAAGATATGGAGAGAAAACACCGATCTTGGTTCATTCAGATCTGTCAGTTGCAGATCATAACTTAGAGATGGTTGCAGAGTCATTCTTTCAGTATGCGAATATTCCAAAGAGAATTGTATTGAATCAATTGATGGTACAAAATTCTGTGACAGGGTGTACGATGATGATCAATCGTTGTCTGCAACAATATTTTTTACGGCCGTTACCGATGTCTAAGATCATCATGCATGATTATTGGGCGGCATTGATCGCGAAAGTGTTTGGCAAGATTGGTTTTGTAAATGAGCCAACGATGTATTACCGTCAGCATGGCAATAATTCTGTTGGTGCGAAAGATGCAAAGAATCCCGTCTTTTTGTATCATCGTCTCAAAGAAGGAAAGAACAGCTATCGCCGTATGATGATTGAATCTATGGAGCAGATGCAGGGATTTGTTGAGACATATGGGGAAGAGATTGATAATCTGGATGTTTATGAACTTCTTGAGAGTTATGGAGAATTGTATTATAAAGGAAAGATCAAACGATTGAGTTTTTATAAAAATCATCACGTATTAAAGGAAGGAAATATCCGAAAGCTGATGCAGTGGCTTTGGGGATAGGAATATTTATGAAAAAAGCATTAGGACTTGCAGGAAAATATGTGATTATGTTTCTGTCGTGTTTATTTCCAAGAAGCAGAAAGATATATATCTTTGGAGCATGGCTTGGAGAACAGTTTGCAGATAATCCAAAATATCTGTTTTTAGAAGCACAAGAGCATAAAGAGATCCGTCCGGTATGGATCACGAAGAATGAATCAGTCTGCAGAAAAGTCAGGGAGCTTGGATATGAAGCTTATATGTTTGACAGTTTCAAAGGGATTTTAATGCAGCTTCGGGCCAAATATGTGGTAGTCTGCAATGGGATCAGTGATGTAAATCATACATTTATGGGACGAGCAGTATTCTTAAATCTTTGGCATGGGGTTCCATTAAAGAAAGTTGGCTATGATGATGATAAGGTCAAGAATTGGGATAGCAAGGGTCAGAAAATCCGAAGAATGATTCAGGAAATCCCATTAGGAAAAGAGTATGTAGTAGCAACAAGTGATTTTTATGCTCCGATCTATGAAAGTGCATTTCGAAGATCAAAGAGTCATATCATAACATTGGGACAGCCAAGGAATGATATATTCTATGATCAAAGTGGAAAATTTCATGCTTCTCATCAGTTATCAAAAGCGGCAAAAGGAAAGAAAGTCATCTTATATACGCCGACACACAGGAAAGAAGGTAAAGTGGCATTTCCTTTGGAAGAACATTTTGATTTTAAAGTGCTCAATGATTGGTGTATCCAAAATGATATTTTGTTCGTGATCCGGCGCCATTTTTATCATAAAGATGAGAAAATAGATTTCTCCATGTATTCTAATATAACAGATATCACAGAGAGATCCATGGATATTCAGGAATTATTAATGGATACGGATATTCTGGTTACAGATTATTCAAGCACATATATAGATTATCTATTACTGGACCGGCCGGTAGTCTTTTATAATTTTGATTATCAGGATTATCTGGAGCATGATCGTGGTATGTATTGCGATTATGAGAAGGCGGCTCCGGGATATAAGGCAGAGACATTTGAAGCCTTGATGGAAGAATTCGAACGTCTGGTACAAGGAGAAGATCATTTTAAAGAGGTTAGAAGGCAGGCAAGGGATTTCTTTTACTGCAAAGAAGGCCAGGGAATGGTTGGAGAAACATTGTTAGGAATCTTGAAGAATATAAAATAAAAAGAAGCTTTTGATCTATGAGTGAATCCATAGATCGAAAGCTTCTTTTTGCATTTTGAGTTGATATTCAGGATTAATATCCAGCACGATAAATAATCTTCTGATTGATACGGCTAAGCTCATCACTGACTTGATAATCCGATGTACCAAAGAGGTATTTATGTGCGCGGATCGCATTTTCTTTCAATGTTGTAGGGAATCCATAATAAGTACCATAATAACGGAGCTCTTTCTGGTCCCAAGGGAATCCCTGCTGATCTTTGATGTTATACTTGAAAACAGATAAGAACATATCAAACAATTCATCCTGACTCATATTTGTCTTTACCTGAGGAAGTATCTCATCCATAACAGACATCATCTTCAAAGGATTTTTCTTGGCTTTGTCAAAAATCTTCTGAAGGACTTCTCGTTGTCTTCCGGCTCTGGCAAGGTCACCGCCAGCGGTATAACGGATTCTGGAATAAGCAACGGCTTGATTTCCATCCAGAGTATAAGTACCGGCAGAAGAAAGTTTTGGAGAATGTCCACCGTTGATACGATTCATGTCACCGATATAAGCATTTAAATTCTTTAAGATGCTTTTATCGACTTTTACTTCGATTCCGCCAACGGCATCAACGATATCAGCAAGAATCTTAAAGTTTACAGTTGCGTATTTTTCAATATTCAGATCAAGATTACGATTGATCGTGCTGATCGCAAGCTCTGGACCGCCCCAGGAATAAGCGGCATTGATCTTACTGTATTTTCCATTAATACTTACATATGTATCACGATAGATCGATAACAGTTTGACATCTTTGGTTGAATTGTTGATGCTGACAACTATGATAGAATCAGAACGGTTTCCACGATCTGACATACTTCCAGTCTGAGAATCAATTCCGAAAAAAGCATAGTTGGTATAGTCAGTCATATTGCTGTCTTTGTTTACAGTGACAAGCTGGCTGTGATCAAGACTTTTTGTTGATATTTTCCCAAGTTTTTTGTGAACTGTGGAAAGCGTAAGTCCGACTAATACAGCGATCACAAGAATGAGAATGATCAAGATCCGAAGTGGAGATCTTCTTCTTCGTTTTCGCTTTGTGTGTTTGGCATGTTTTGTATGCTGTGCTGTCATAATGTATCCCTCCAGATTTCCTTAAATAGTTAAGTTTGTACAGAAAAAAGGATGAAAAACTCCATCCTTTTCTTGCTGTTTAATATGCATTTTTATTGACAAATCCCTTAAAGAATGTAAGAAATAATATCTTGATATCAAGTCCCAAAGACCAATTCTCAATATAATACAGGTCATGCTCGATTCTGCTTCGGATGGAAGTATCACCACGGAATCCATTGACCTGAGCCCATCCAGTAATACCTGGACGAACTTGATGCTTGATCATATAACGAGGAATCTCTTCTTTAAATTTCTCGACAAACAAAGGTCGTTCTGGACGTGGCCCGATCAGACTCATATCGCCTTTTAATACATTCCAGAATTGAGGAAGTTCATCAAGGCTTGTCTTACGGATTACACGTCCAACAGGTGTAACACGGACATCGTTCTTGGTTGTCCATTCTTTGGCCTCTTTCTTAGGGTCCTGTACACCCATGGAACGGAATTTGTACATCTTAAAAGGTTTATTCCCAAGACCGATACGTTCTTGGGCAAAAATGATCGGTCCAGGAGAACTCTTCTTCACAAGGATCGCAACGATAAGCATGATCGGTGAGAATAAGATCAGCGCAATGATAGAACCGATAATATCGATCAGACGTTTGATCAGTTTATTCATCGTATTTGTTAATGGTACGTTACGGATATTGATAACTGGGAGTCCGTCCAGATCTTCAGTGTATGGGTTGGTGGAAATAAAGTTATAGTAATCTGGAACAAACTTTGTATGCACACCAGACTTCTCACAGATTGCAACGATCTGTTCCAGTTTATGGTATTCATTCAGATTCAGAGTGATCGCAACTTCATCAAGAGATGTCTTCTCAAGATAAGCGGCAAGATCTGAAAGTGTACCGATCTTCTTGATTCCACGATATTCAAAATTATCACTGACAAGATCATCAAAAATCCCATGAACCTTTAAGCCCCATTGAGGATTTGATTTGATGCGGTCGATATATGCAGCTGCTGAAGTACTGAAACCGATAAATACCGTATGTTTGATATTGCGTCCTTTCTTACGATTCGTTTTCAAAATCCTGCGTATGATATATCTGGATAAAAGACCAAAAATAAAGTTAAATAAATAAAATAACAGATATAAAGAACGAGGAAAGTTCTGAATCTGCCATACAGTGATCACAAATGCAGAAAGTCCAAGACCGATCAGATTCGCTTTGACCAGATTCACAAGTTCCTTGGAACCACGCTGGTAACGCTTTGGTGTATAAAGACCAAAGAACGAATACAATAACAATAACAGGATCAAAGAGCTGATCAGCGGTTTCTGATATTGATAAAACTCTGGATAATAGCGGTTGAGATCGAAAATCTCCTGATTCAGCCAGAATCCAAAGATCGTGCATTTAAATCTTATATACCATGCTGCAAATCCTGCAAAATAAATGCAGACAGCATCCATCACGACATGCAGTCTGTTTAAGTAAGTTTGGTTTTGTTTGATCATATGATAAATACTCCTTTTTCACTTCCTTCTATTATAAGGGATAAAAAGAGATCATACAATGACAAATGACTTAACTTTTTCTTATTTTTGTATTTTGTACTTATTGACACTCTCATCATTTTCACGAAAAATGAGAAAAAAGAGGAAATCATTTTTTAGTAACATATTAATCACAGTTTTTACACATTTATAAGATATATTTATCTCATAAAAGATAAAGGTCGAAACAAAAGATCAGGATCGAAAGGAGAATTAATCATGAGTGAATATAATACAAATCAGGATGGACAGTGGAAGACTTCCGAGCAGTGGAGAGCGGAGGAAGCGAACGACCATTCCAATCCTAAGAAAAACAAAAATGGCGGCAGAGGAAAATATGTTGCAAAATTAGCAGCATCTGCAGTAGCTTTTGGATTGATCGCAGGGCTTGTGATGCAGGGAGTCACATATGGATTTAGCAGAGCAGGCATTGGAAATGGTGCAACACAGCTTGCAACAACGAAGACAACAAGCAGCAGTTCAAGTACCAGCAGTAATGACCTCTCAGGCGTATCAAAAAATGTTATGCCATCGATCGTATCGATCACAGGAAAGTTCGAAACAACAAGCCAGAGTTGGTTTGGACAGACACAAAGCAGTGAATCCGAAGGTGTTGGTTCAGGTATCATCATTGGCAAGAAAGATGGTAAGATTTTGATTGTTACAAATAACCATGTCGTAGCAGATGCCAAATCTTTATCCGTAGGATTTGTGGATGGAAAGAGTGCAAGTGCAACCATTCGTGGTACTGACAGCGATGCGGACTTAGCGGTTGTAGAAGTAGATACAAAGAACATGAAATCTTCTACCTTAAAGAAGATCGCAGTGATCACATTAGGAGATTCCTCAAAATTACAGACAGGAGAAAGAGCGATCGCAATTGGTAATGCATTAGGATATGGACAGTCTGTCACAGGTGGTTATATCAGTGCATTAAATCGTCAGGTACAGTTGACAGACAAGACAATGACACTGATCCAGACAGATGCAGCGATCAACCCTGGAAATAGTGGTGGTGCTTTATTAAATAGCAAAGGTGAATTAATTGGTATTAATACAGTTAAATATTCTTCAGAAGATGTAGAAGGAATGGGATATGCGATTCCAATCAATACAGCAAGACCGATCATCAATAAACTGATCAAGAATGAGGCAACAAGTGAGAGTGAACAGGCATATTTAGGTGTATCAGGTCAGACGATCGACAGTTCTATGGCAAGCCAGTTTGATATGCCATCTGGTGTTTATGTACAGCAGGTGATCAAGAGTTCCCCAGCCCAGAAAGCAGGCATCAGTGCAGGAGATGTGATAGTATCCTTTAATGGAAGCAACGTTTCTACAATGGATGGATTAAAAGAAAAGATTTCAAACCTGAAAGCAGGCAAGAAAGTTAAAGTTGTTGTAAAACGTCAGAATCAGATGGGTACTTATGAGAAGAAGACACTGACAGTTACTCTTGGAAAGAAATCAGATGCACCAAGCACAAGCAGTAACAGCAGCAATAGCAATAGTAATAGTAATAACAGCAATAGTTACAACAATAATTATAATAATGAAAGTTCTAACAGCCAGTATTATAGTTTTGGACAGTAAAACCGGTTGAAAAAAGAACCAAAGAAAGATACAATAAAATGGAACCCTGTGAGTAGGCAGGGTTCCATTTTTTAGTCAGGAGAATATGCCTATGGTTATGATCGAAATTGAAAATATTAAGAAGTTTATGGCAGGTTTTTTAGGAGGAAATCTTTTTGATGATTTCTTGATGAGCGAAGGAAAACTGTCCATGAACATTTCGTATGAATTTGATGGAAAGATCTTAAAAGAATTTTATGATACAGAAGAATGGAAAGAGATGAAACAATATCCATATGTAACGTGGGAAGAAGAGAAAGAAAAAATATTTTCTCTCGTAAAAGGGAAGAAGACACCGCTGTCTTTTCAATTTGTGATGATGTTAAAACCAGATCTTTCTCCAGAGTTTCTTGCCAAATATAATCTTGCAGTCCGAGAAGATGAAATAGCAGGATTATTTATCAACATTTTATACGACCGACAGGGATTAAAGTGTACATCAGGAGTGTCCAGAAAGACATTTGTACTGGATAAGACTTTGGAAGAAGCATGGGATCAGGAAGTGAAAGAAAGATTTTTAACAAAGTACCTGTAAAATTTTTCACAAACTTCGGGAACTTAAAAGAAACTTTGTTTGCATGTTTCTTTTTGCGTAGATATATGTTAGAATAAGTAGTAATGAATACCAGATAAGAAAGTTGTAAAAAGGAGATACGAATATGAGTTTTCATATTGTTTGTGACAGCTGTACGGATTTGACAGAAGAAGATTTAAAAAAAGGATGTTATACTTTAGTACCCCTGACATTATTAGTGGATGGAGAAGAAATCATAGATGATGAAACATTTGATCAGGCAGATTTCTTAGCAAAGGTTGCAGCAAGTAAAGAGGCTGTGAAGTCAGCATGCCCTGCACCAGAGAGTTATATGGAAGCATATTCCAAGGCAGATGATATATATGTGGTAACATTATCTGCAGAATTAAGTGGATCATACAACAGTGCAGTTTTAGGAAAGAATCTATATGAAGAAGAGAACGGAACAAAGAATATTCATGTAGTGAATTCCAGAGGAGCCGCTACGACTCAGGTTCTGATCGCACGTAAGCTCAACGAATATGCAAGTCAGGGAATGCCATTTGAAGAAGTGGTTGATAAGATTGAAGAGTATACAACAAGTCTTAGAACATATTTTGTTTTGGAGACACTAGAAGTACTAAGAAAGAACGGAAGATTATCAAGACTATCTGCAACGATCGCCGGTGCATTAAATATCAAACCAGTCATGATCGGTACAAGAGACGGCGTGATCCAGAAAGCAGCCCAGGCAAGAGGAATGAAGAAAGCACTCGCGAAGATGGTAGAACACATGGGAAGCGAAGGAAGAGATCTCACAAGAAGACAATTCGTCATTTCACACTGCAATTGCTACGAGAGAGCTGTTTATGTGAAAGAATTGATCAAGAAGCACTTACACGCAGAAGACGTTGATATTGTAGATACTAAAGGAGTCAGCAGTTTGTATGCATGCGATGGAGGAATCATTGTATCATATTAGATTCTGGTTTTGTGAATAGGTGTGCATATATGTAATAGCGTCTAACATACATTCATTAGCTGGATTTTCTTAATTTTATGATTGAAAGTCTTCAGGTATTTAGAGAAAAAATAAAAGATAGCATGTGAGCAACGATCGAATTCCGTCAATGGAATTCGTGTTGCTCACATGCTATCTTTTATTTTTTCTCTAAATACTCGATGACCTTCAACTCATACAATTTAAAATTGTTACAAAATTAACGTGATTATACACAAAAATGAACCTGATTGTTACGAAATTAACGTACAAATTGCACAAAAAACACTTGAATTTGTCGAAAAATATGCGTATAATGAGAGTCAATATACTGATATAGAGGAATTAAGGAGGATGAGTCATGAGTCGTTTGGAATTAAGGTCTCCGAACCAGGCACAGCTGGTTGTGGAAGGTCTTTATAAGGATTTGGAACGAAGAATCGAGTCAAGCCCGCCAGGGTTATGTCCGGTTGATATGTCCAGAGCATTTTTGGAGATCTGTCATGCACAGAGCTGTGGAAAGTGTGTTCCATGTCGTGTAGGACTTGGACAGTTAAAGAATCTGATCACTGATGTTTTAGATGGCAAAGCAACGATCCGAACTTTAACAGAGATACAGGAAACAGCAAAATCCATTATGGAATCTGCAGATTGTGCGATTGGCTATGAGGCAGCCAATATGGTATACAAAGGAGCCATTGGATTTAAAGATGATTATGTAGAACATATCATGTATCATCGATGCTTAAGTACGTTAAAGCAGCCAGTGCCATGTGTATCCAGATGTCCTGCGAGAGTGGATATTCCGGGATATATTGCGTTGGTGCGTGAAGGAAGATATGAGGATGCGATCCGTCTGATCAGAAAAGATAATCCATTTCCAACAACATGTGGATTTATCTGCGAGCATCCATGTGAAGCATTATGCCGTAGAAATATGATCGATGATGCGGTGAATATCCGTGGATTAAAACGTATGGCAGCAGATGCAGCAGGATACGTTGTACCGCCAGAATGTGCAGAATCTACAGGGAAGAATATTGCCGTTGTAGGTGGTGGACCAGGTGGATTAAGTGCAGCATATTTTTTACAGTTGATGGGGCATCAGGTAACCGTATATGAGATGCTTCCAAAACTTGGAGGAATGTTACGTTATGGAATTCCAAACTACAGACTGCCAAAAGAACGCTTAGATGATGATATTCAGGCAATCTTAGACACAGGAGTCAAAGTAGATTGTGGAAAAGCTATCGGCAAAGATTATTCCATTGTGGATTTAAAAGAAAAATACGATGCTGTACTGATCACGATCGGTGCAAGTACAGATAAGAAGTTAGGATTAGAAGGCGAAGATGCCAAAGGCGTTATTTCAGCGGTACAGTTCTTAAGAGATGTCGGACACGGAACACAGGAAAGCCTGGAAGGAAAAGAAGTTGCCGTGATCGGTGGTGGAAATGTTTCCATGGATGCAGTTCGTACATCTGTAAGATTAGGTGCGAAGAAAGTCAGCATCGTATATCGAAGAAGAGTTGCCGATATGACAGCACTTTCAGATGAGATTTCAGGAGCAGAAGCAGAAGGTGTTGAGATCAAGACATTGATGGCACCTTCAAGAATCGAGAAAGACGAAGAAGGTAATGTCAAAGGTATATGGGTAACACCACAGATGATCAGTAATATCAAAGGTGGAAGAGCATCTGTAAAGCCAACAGGGGAAGATGACGTATTTATCCCATGTCAGACACTGATCGTAGCGATCGGTCAGGATATCGAATATCAGCACTTCGAAGAAGCAGGAGTTCCCGTACAGAGAGGAAAGATCAACGTAGAGAAATTTGGTGGATTCGAAGAGATGCCAGGAGTATTTGCAGGTGGAGACTGTGCGACAGGTCCATCCACAGTTATTTCAGCGATCGCAGCAGGTAAAGTGATCGCAGCCAATATCGATGAATATCTGGGATATCATCATGAAATCACAGCAGATGTTGAGATTCCAGAACCTAAGTTAGAAGATAAACCAGCATGTGGAAGAGTTAATCTTACAGAGAGAGAAGCTGGAGAGAGAGTTAAAGACTTTGAAGGAGTCGAAAACTGCATGACAGAGAAAGAAGCATGCCAGGAGGCAGGAAGATGTCTTCGCTGTGACCACTTCGGTTATGGTATTTTCAAAGGAGGTAGGGATACAAAATGGTAAATATTACAATAGATAACCACACGATCGCTGTACCTTCTGGAACAACGATCATGGAAGCAGCAGCCTCCATTCATATACCGATTCCAAAGCTTTGTTATTTAAAAGATATCAATGAGATTGGAGCGTGCAGAGTCTGCGTTGTAGAAATTGAAGGACAGGATCATCTGGTAACATCCTGTAATAACGTGGTAGAAGAAGGAATGACGATCTATACCAACAGTCCGAAAGTACGCAGAAACCGAAAACATACGGTAGAGATGATCCTTTCCCAGCACGATGCACAATGTGCAACTTGTGTAAGAAGCGGAAATTGTACACTTCAGACGGTTGCTAATGATCTGAATATTGTAGATAGTCCTTATAAGAAGGAAATCTGTATCGAAGAATGGGATACAAGATATCCATTGGTACGTGATGCAAGCAAATGTGTCAAATGTATGCGTTGTATACAAGTATGTGACAAGATTCAGGGAATGCATATCTGGGATGTATCTGGAACTGGAGCAAGAACAACAGTTGGAGTTTCAGAAAACAGAGATATCAAAACAGCAGATTGTGCATTATGTGGACAGTGTATCACACATTGTCCAACAGGAGCATTACGTGAACGAGATGATACAGACAAATTATATCGTGCATTAGAAGATAAAGATACGATCGTGGTAGCACAGATTGCACCAGCAGTTCGTGCTGCATGGGGAGAAAGTCTTGGATTATCAAGAGAAGAAGCAACAGTTGAGAAGATCGTAGATGCACTTCGAAGGATCGGTGTAGATTATGTATTTGATACAACATTTTCAGCAGATCTTACGATCATGGAAGAAGGAACGGAATTTGTCGAGAGATTTACAAATGGAGATCTTGATATGTATCCAATGTTTACATCCTGTTGTCCAGGATGGGTACGTTTCATCAAATCTCAGTATCCACAGATGGTAAACAGATTATCTTCTGCCAAATCTCCACAGGAGATGTTTGGGGCAGTGATGAAGACTGCATTTGCAAAGAAGATGAACATCGACCCAGACCGTATTTTTGCATTATCCATTATGCCATGTGTTGCGAAGAAAGATGAAAGAGAGAAACCATTATTCCATGGTGAGTTTGCAGGACATGGAGTTGACTGTGTGTTAACAACAAGAGAATTGGACCGTCTGATCCGTGCTGATCATATTGATCCAAAGACATTAAAAGATGCTGCCTTTGATACTCCGTTTACTGAGGGAACCGGAGCAGGAGTGATCTTTGGGGCAACTGGCGGAGTTATGGAAGCGGCATTGCGTTCTGCGTATTACCTGATCACAGGAAAGAATCCAGAAGTAGATGCATTTAAACAGATTCGTGGAGTGAACAAAAACGGATGGACAGAAGCCCAATTTGAGATTGCTGGCAATACGATAGATATCGCAGTTGTGAGTGGACTTCAGAATACAAGAAATCTGATGGAAGCGATCCAGAAGAGAGAAGTACACTATCATTTTGTAGAAGTCATGGCATGTCCAGGCGGATGTGTAGGTGGAGGCGGACAGCCGATCCATGAAGGAAAAGAACTGGCATCTGACCGTGGATCCAACCTGTACTTCCTGGATAAGACAGCCCATTTGAGATTTTCACACGAGAATCCAGATATCAAACATCTGTATGATGAATACTTTGGATCACCGGGAAGTCATAAAGCACATCAGTTACTGCATGTGCAAAAATAGCTGTTAATACCTTTTAATAAAGAAAATCCAGACATTTAGAAGATACAAATTCTAAATGTCTGGATTTTCTCTCTTTTTAAATCACATTACCATCTTGGATTGTCAAGTGCAGTTACTTCGCCATTGATCTCACAAACAATATGGCGGTATCCTTTGGTTTCAATCGTTCCATAATCATGTCCTGCATCTGCATCAAATACATAAAAAGCAGTCAGGACTTCATCTCCAGTATTAATGGTGCGGTGAGCATATCCGCGAGGAACATACAATGCTTTTCCTTTTTCCATCCGTTCAACCCGCCAATCACCGTCAAGGTTTTCAAGCATCATATACCCTTCGCCTTTTAATGTATAATAAACTTCGGCAGTGTCTACGATCTGATGAAAATGTCCTTTCGTCATATAATATTCATTTCCAATCTTCCCAGGATGGATCATCGTTGTGCCGAATGCAAGATCACCAGCACGCTCTGGGCATCCAAGTTCATAAAACTCATAGATCAAAGGGTCTTCGTGTTTAAGAATTTCTTCAACAGCTTCTTGATCCTGATACATATTTTTCATCTGGGAAAGATAACGCTTTGTAGTATCTGCGTGCTTGGAAAGTCCGTTATTTAGATCAAAATCCAAAGTAAAAGCCTGATCCCAGTTAAACTGATTCATAAAATACCTCCTAAAAAATTGCCCTAGATCTCAAGTGTGGAAACGCCTTGTTCTTTCATCATAGCTTCGAATTCCTTGATGATCGAGATACCAGCACTTGTTCCGATACGTTGGGCACCGCACTCTATCATTTCCATAAATGTCTTGGCATCACGGATTCCACCAGCAGCTTTTACCTTTACCGCATCTCCAACATGCTCTTTCATTAATTTCACATCATCAAAAGTAGCACCGCCAGTACCGAAACCAGTGGATGTTTTGATAAAATCAGGTTTCACTTCTTTGGCGATTTCACAAAGCTTGATCTTCTCCTCATCATTAAGATAACAGTTTTCAAAAATGACTTTACAAGTAACATCTTTTTCATGGCAGGCAGCAACGATCTGTGACATCTCATCCTTGATATAATCCCAGTTAGAAGCTTTGATCTCTGTCTGATTTACAACATAATCAATCTCATTTGCACCATTTGCAATGGCATCTTTTGTATCAAAGACTTTAGAAGCAATTGTTGTCTGACCTAATGGGAAAGAGATAGCAGCTCCTGTATGAATATCCGTTCCTTCCAGTAACTTTGCACATAATCCAGACTGCACCTGATTGATCGCTACCATGGCAAAATGATGTTCTTTCGCCTCATTACATAAGACTTCCATGTCTTTAGGAGAAGCATCTGTATGTAAATTTGTGTGATCGATCATTCTTGCAAGATCATCTAATGTATATGATTTCATAAAAACCTCCTGTTTTTGCTGATATGTTTGCTTCATGTTAATTAAAGTATAACATTATGTAATCATTATGTCAATATTATGTAAATGAAATAAAAGAAAATAAATTGACATAAAATAAAAAATCCGATAAAGTGAAAGAAAAAAGAAAGAGAGTATAAAATGGGAGCATTTTATTTAGATATAAAAAAAGATTTATTAGATAAGATCTTAAGTGGAGTTTACCAGCAAGGAAGTATCATACCAAATGAATATGAATTAGCTGAGATCTACAACGTCAGCCGGCCGACGATCCGTAAGGCGGTACAAATTTTAGTGGATGAGGGATATTTAGAAAAACGTAAAAAACGAGGGACGATCGTATGTGATCCAACGATCCGGCAGGAATTTGCACAGGTGATTCAGACATTTGATAAAGAAGTAAAAGAAAAAGGACTGACTCCATCGACAAAAGTTCTGACATTCAAACAAGAAAAGGCAGAAGAAGAAGTCCGCCAGAAATTGAATCTCAAAGAAACAGAAAAAGTTTATAAACTGGTCAGATTGAGATACGTTGATGATCAGCCCAATGTTCTGGTTACAACGTATGTGCCATGCAGACTGTTTGAACATTTGTCAGAAGTTGATTTTGAAAAGGAGAGTTTATATCAGACATTTCATAAGGAAGGAAGAGATATCACATCCATACAGAGAAAGCTGGATGTGATCCTTGCAGATGAAACATGTGCGGATCTGTTAGATGTCAAAAATGGAGATCCTTTATTTTATTTTCATTCCACAGGATATGATGAAAGTCATACAGCGATTGAATATTCGATTGCGAAATATCGGGGAGATCGGAATAGCTTTGTTTTTCAACTTTCAAATAACGTGTATTATTCTTAATACATTTATTTACAAATATCAGTTTTTTCTGTATAATAAAGCACAATAAGCTGAAAACAGTGAATAAAACAATAAACAGCAACGCAGGAGGAATGACCATGAGCAAAATTCAGATGACCACTCCATTAGTAGAGATGGACGGAGATGAGATGACAAGAATTCTTTGGAAGATGATCAAAGATGAATTGTTATTACCATTTATTGATTTAAAAACAGAATATTATGACCTTGGGTTAGAACACAGAAACGAGACAAACGATCAGGTTACATTTGATTCCGCAGAAGCAACAAAGAAATATGGAGTTGCAGTCAAATGTGCAACGATCACTCCAAATGCAGCGCGTATGGATGAATATGATTTAAAAGAGATGTGGAAGAGTCCAAATGGAACAATCCGTGCGATCTTAGATGGAACAGTATTCCGTGCACCGATCACAGTCAAAGGAATCGAACCAACCGTCAGCAAATGGAAGAAACCGATCACGATCGCAAGACATGCCTATGGTGATGTATACAAAGGTGTGGAGATCAAAGTTCCAGGAGCAGGAAAAGCAGAATTAGTATTCACAGGAGAAGACGGAACAGAGATCAGAGAAACAATTCATGATTTTGACGGACCAGGAGTGATCCAGGGAATGCATAACATTGATGCATCTATTGCAAGTTTTGCAAGAAGCTGCTTTACATATGCATTAGACACAAAACAGGATCTGTGGTTTGCAACAAAAGACACGATCTCTAAGAAATACGATCACACATTCAAAGATATCTTCCAGGAAATCTTTGATGCAGAATACAAAGAGAAATTTGATGCAGCAGGAATCGAATATTTCTACACACTGATCGACGATGCAGTAGCCCGTGTTATGAAATCAGAAGGTGGATTTATCTGGGCATGTAAGAACTATGACGGAGATGTTATGAGTGATATGATCTCATCTGCATTCGGATCATTAGCAATGATGACATCTGTATTAGTATCACCACACGGATATTATGAATACGAAGCAGCTCATGGAACAGTACAGCGTCATTATTATAAACATCTGAAAGGTGAAGAGACATCTACAAACTCTGTCGCAACAATCTTCGCATGGACAGGAGCGTTAAGAAAACGTGGAGAATTAGATGGCAATGAAGAATTAATGGCATTTGCTGATAAACTTGAGAAAGCTACATTAGACACGATCGAGAGTGGTACAATGACAAAAGACTTGGCACTTATTACAACTCTTGAGAATGTGAATGCTGTGAATAGTGAAGAGTTTATTAAGGCAATTGCGGAACGTTTAAAATAGTGTTTAGTCAATGAGACAAAAATAAGATAAGAACAAATATTTATAAAAAACCGATGGCAACACGCAGATTTTATGAGCGTTTTTTACAAATCGCTTATCCGCGCCTGTTCCTTTGAAAACTCCCTGGCTGCGTGCCAAAATGCTCGCAGCTGCGGTCAGACATTCAACCACAGGGCGCTGCGAATTTGTAAAAAACGCACATAAAATCTGCTGATCGTTACCATCGGTTTTTTATAAATATTTGTTCTTATCTTATTTTTGTCTCATAAAACTGAAGTCTATAAAATCTAAGCAGAGTACCACGTCCATATTTTAATATGGGCGTGGGTGAATGCGTCCTGACGGACACATTATCGTTTCCCCTGATTCCGAATATACTGTTTTATTGTGTGCAGACTGTTTTCACTAA